>Ga0308157_10000260_pt1 | contig 202902 bp, 177 predicted proteins | sample PhyBR1_FD_201035 | JGI IMG/M metagenome (GOLD analysis project Ga0308157, IMG submission 201035) | Phyllosphere microbial communities from UC Gill Tract Community Farm, Albany, California, United States - DLSLB.R1 | ecosystem: Host-associated > Plants > Phyllosphere > Unclassified | place... | reverse complement strand
ACTTTAACTATGCTACTGCAGCAGACTATAACTCTGATCAAACGGTTACTAAAGCCAACTCTTTAAAAGTTACTTCAACGAAGAACTTTAATGTTAAAGTAAAAGCAGGAGGCGCTAATTTCATGAATGGAACCAACTTAATCCCTGTAAATGTGTTGACCATCAAAGCAGCTACAGCTGCCGGAACAATGGGCGGAACAAAAAGCGCTGTTGTTTTATCTGCAACGGATCAAACTTTAGTATCAAACGCTCCACTTGGAAGTGCATTGACACTGAATCTGGACTACACCATTCCAGCGGCAAAATCATCTTCTTCTGATATCTTAGGTAAACCGGCAGGAACTTATACGCAAACAGTAACTTATACTGCAACAGCTTTATAAAAAAAACACATCAATTATATGTAGGCCCTCAACACTTCTAAGTGTTGAGGACTTTTCTATTTAAACCAAATGAATAATCCTGTAGTGATTTTACTACATGTACTTCCATTTTCCACTACAAAGAAACTTTTACCACCGCTGTAAATTTGCAGTATACAAAAGAGAACAATTAAATAAAAATAAATATTACTGTCATGAAAAAACAAATTATAATCGCAGCCTTAACTTTTGGAGCAATCATATTAGGAACTAACAATGTTCAGGCTCAAAATACTACGGCAACCACAACCGTAAACATTACCCTGAACGATGTAATCTCTATCGACGCGGGAAGTACTGCAATTGGTAATACGGTTGACTTTAACTATGCTACTGCAGCAGACTATAACTCTGATCAAACGGTTACTAAAGCCAACTCTTTAAAAGTTACTTCAACGAAGAACTTTAATGTTAAAGTAAAAGCAGGAGGCGCTAATTTCATGAATGGAACCAACTTAATCCCTGTAAATGTGTTGACCATCAAAGCAGCTACAGCTGCCGGAACAATGGGCGGAACAAAAAGCGCTGTTGTTTTATCTGCAACGGATCAAACTTTAGTATCAAACGCTCCACTTGGAAGTGCATTGACACTGAATCTGGACTACACCATTCCAGCGGCAAAATCATCTTCTTCTGATATTTTAGGTAAACCGGCCGGAACTTATACGCAAACAGTAACTTATACCGCGACTGCTTTATAATAAAATTTTTTAGTTTGTAAAGGTTCCTTTTGTTACGTTTTCAGTAGTTTTGGGAATCTTTTATTTTAAACAATTTACACCATGCGCAAGTTTATTCACCTTTTCATTTTCTTTATCCTCACAGGGTCTTCTTCAATTCTGGCACAAAGTATCTCTATGTCGCCTACACGTTTGTTTTTTACCGGTAATCCAGGAGAAAAAGTGACAAAGACAGTCACGCTTCAAAACAGCTCGGATAAGGATTATGTTTTTAATCTCAACTATAAGGATTGGGTTAGAGAAGAAGACGGAAATAAGGTTTATCTTGATGCAGGCAGTTCAAAAACTTCCAATGCCTCTTGGATATCTACCTTAGAAAGCGCTGTAACAGTTCCTGCGAAAAGTACAAAGGAGATTGTAGTAACCATGCAGATTCCGGCAAACGCATCAAAGTCTGCCGTTACAAATAGCATGTTGTTTTTCACACAACTTCCTCAGCAGGCAGATAAGGCACGTATTCAGAATGGTATTGGTATCATCACCTTATTTGAGGTGGGACTTCACATCTTTTATACTCCACCGGGGAACCATGTAAAAAGTTTGGATATTACCAATATTTCAGAGGTGAGTAATGAGAATGGGGCGAAAAGAAAAGTCGCAGTAAGCATCCATAATGATGGAAACACCATCAATGACGCCACCGTTGAGTTTGAACTAACTGACACAGACAGTGGTAAGGAAATAAAATTACCCGCAATTTCCATCTCCATGCTTCCCGATACCAATCAGGTCGTTCAATTTTCTTTACCAGAGAACATTTCAGGGAACTTCCTTGGTGTGGCGATTATCAAAATGGCAGAATCCAATGATTTACGCGTAGGCGAAAAAAACTTTAAATTTTAAAAATTAAGTCTTGAAACCACAGAATGGAATATCGATATCAATCCTAAGAAGAACAATCTTATCTTTTGCATTTGTTCTCCTGCACTTTTCGTTGACCTTTGCGCAGGAAAAGAAGGATATTCAAATCCATTTTGAAAATGAGAATGTAGCTGTTGAGAAGGGTTCTACTTTTACTGATTTCCTGATCATTGAGAATAAAAGTTCTGAAGCGATTACCATTCAGAATATCATACCTGAGGAAAAGTATCCGGGATTGCTTTTCTATCCCAAAAATGACTTTACCTTAGGCGCGGGTCAGTCTAAAAATCTTCCTGTGAAACTGATCGCCAATGTGGATTTTATGAAACTGAGATCCAATGAGATCAAATTCCAGGTTTCGTACACCACCCCAACGGTCACCAGAACTGAAAGCGCCTCGTTCTTCGTCGACAAAGACGAGAACAAAAACATCGCAATTTATACGGCCACATACGAAAATTTCATTAACCCTGCCCTACCCGAATCCTCAATTATGCTGACTGTAGAAAACCAAGGCTATAGTAAACGAACGGTTAAGATTGATTTACAATCAATTCCTGATGGCTTGGAAATGATGCCAAAACAACAAACCTTATCACTGGAAGGTTTAGAAAAACAAACGGTTGAGATTAAAATTGCGGTCAGAAAACAGAATACGCTTTATCCGGAATTTAATATTAATGCTATCGTCACAGACCTGCTTGATAATAAAATCGTGGGAAGCAACACGCTCTACTTGGTTATTTTATCGCACAACAGACAAATTGCCCGTGGAAATGAAACGGTGAGCGGAAGTAATTTTGCGGAAATTAGCTATAATGAAAACAGTTCAGGTTTCAATTATCTTCAATTGAGGGGAAACACAGCATTTCGGGTGACTGAAAATTTGAAATCACGTTTCAATATAGGTGCGGATTACTATCTTGAAGACGGCCGTTATAACCTGTACGATACCTGGCTGGAACTGGAAAGAAAAAATACCGTATTACGGGTGGGAAATGTTAATAGTAACGATTACGATTACCCGGTTTTCGGAAGAGGGGGAAAAGTTTCTACCAAATTGGGTGAAAATAATCAGATTGAAATTCTTGCGCTGGAAAATAATTATAATCTGTACGGAACTTATTTCCAACAAACACAAGGATCTACCATGGTGGGGGCAAAATATGGTTTTGGGAATGCTAAATCTTTCAATGGAAAAGTGTCCTATATATTCGACCATGATCCGCGCTTTAACGTAGATACGCAGGTGGCGAACGCGACAACATCATTTTTAATTAACAATAAACACACCATCCGCACAGAGGTGGGTCTGAGCCACGAAAAAGGTCTTTCGAACAGAGATGAAAACGAAGGCGCTTTAATGGGAGCCAATTACGAGGGAAAAATAGGAAAATGGGATATACAGTCTATTAATTCCTTTGCCACTAAAAGCTATGCAGGGATCAAAAGGGGATCTTTTATCTCAAATCAGCGGATTGGCCGCCAATTTTCTGGTTCTCAGCGCGTTTTTATACAATATCTGAATTCGCAGGCAGACCCCGAGTTCCTGAGTTTCCAGAGTGAGCCCATCCAACCTGGGAATAACGCTAATCTGCGTTATTATTTCAACAGTACAGAAGTTTTGGGATCAGGTTACCAGTTTTCTTTAAAGAAGTGGAATTTTCTAGTGTCTCCAAAGGTTGAAAGGCAAAAAACAGCCAATTTTTACACATCGCAGGAGCTTTTTTCTTACCGGCTGGAGACCAACATAAGCGCTACATTTGGTGCTCACGGATTGAATTGGACAGCGGAATATTCATATTCAAAAGCGAACGATAGAGCCGATTGGTTCAACAGTCTGAAAACAACTTTATCTTACAGGTATAAATCCTTCTCCCTCAACGGAACAGCCCAATGGAACGCAACTAATGTCTTTGATTTAACTTCTTATTACAATGCAGACCGTAATTTCGCCAACTACAACGTATATGCCTCGTATAATTTCCAGATAATGAGCAATAATCTGACCGGATCTTTTTCAGCCGGAACTTCCTATTCGGAACTTTATAAAAACTTGAATAGCAATGTGAGTGGTAATCTGGAATATAAGATTTCGCCTTCCTGGTCCACCACAGGTTATTTTAATTTTTCCGGTTATAAATCTACGGCTGCTTATGCAAGCAGTGGCAATTATTATCAGTTCAGAGTCGGGATTAAAAAATATTTTACCGCAGCTACGGCCCTTGGAAACCATAAAGTGACGTTCCAGTTATTTGAAGATAAAAACTTCAATGGACTCCTGGAGGCCGGTGAATCGGTCCTTGCAAATGAAATAGTGAAACTGGACAATTTTGTTGCATTGACAGATAAGAACGGAAAAGTAGTTTTTCAGAATGTGCCTGAAGGTACTTACACCCTGAAGGTGAACGAAAGTGCGGGTGCCCGATTGATGATGGATCCTGTAATTATGGTAAATAACAATATCAACCGCAAAGTAGGCTTGGTAAAAAACATCAGGGTAAGTGGGAAATTAACAGAGATCAAACAAGCCTATGATGTTTTGGAAACGGATGTAACCGGAATCGTGGTGTACGCAAAAAGTGAAGATGGCGTGATCTATACCGCCGTGGTGAACCAAAAAAATGAGTTTGAGTTTTTCCTGAAAGATGGAAAATATGACCTCTATATTGAAAATGACAAATACAGCTATACACAACCGATCCAAACCATTAAGGTGACAAAAGAAGGGTATTCAGAAACCGTGGTTTTTGAATATAAGAAGAAAGACACTACCATTAAGGTGAAAAAGTTTTAAATTTAAAAGTATGAAAAAGATGAAGGCTTTTTTAATAGGAATTTTTACCGTATTCTGCGGGTCTACAGTCACGAAAGCTCAGGATGTATACCTGTCGATTCCGGAAAATAATATTTTTAACAGGAGTGAATTTACCTCAGTACCTACAAGGGTAATGATGAATACCAACAGAACAAACTGGGATTATGCCTTTTTGGGATTAATCCCAACAGCTCCAACATTTACCTCTGTGTCCGGGCCAACTTTTACGCATTCTTCTTCCTCATTTACTTTACCCAGTTCCACTCTTCTGTGGCAGTTAGAAAGTATGGGCGGGCAGCTGCCATCTACTGGACTTTCAGGTTATTTACCCGGTTTTCAGTCGTTCAGCACAAGCGCTATAAAATGGTTTGAACCGCCCGCGTCCCTTATTTTTGGGGGAGGATTCTACCGGGGAAATATCAATTTTACATTTAAAATTCCTGCCTCACAATTTACTGCCAACGCCTTCCGGGCCGGAAATTATTCCATGGATATCACTCAGAATTATAATGACTTTACACCCCATAATTTTAAAACAATTTTAGTCATTCCTTCATCCATCAGATGGATCACAACATCTTTAACAAAATACATAGAAATATCTTCTTTGAATGACTACCGCAATACAAGCACGCGGGTGTGGGATTTGGGGAATACGGAAATCGCCCATACGGTTGATTTTAATTTTTGGGCGAAAACTGCTGCCACAAATATTCAGTTCACTTCTTCTAAAGGTGTTCCAGGAACCAGAAATATAGCAACCATGAAATTGGGCAGTAATGGATCTACCCTCACGACCAAAGCCTTATCTGCCAATTTTCAGAATTTTTCCGCTGCTAATCTCAGCGTTGTAGCGGGAAACAGAAGCAGCTTTACCCCAGAGCTTAACGTGTCTGCGGACGATTTTAAAAACTATTTTTTTGAAGCCGGAACTTATACTTTTGAACTGAACTTCAATGCCTCAAGTACAGATAATTCAATTAACAGCTTGCAAAATACGGCTGTTCAGTTAAAGGTGCTTCCTCTCTCGGAGATCACCATCCCCAGTTCCGGGCGGAATGTAAACTTCAATTTTAATACAGCTGCCCAGTACACCAATGGTCAGTCACAAATGATCCCAAATCAAATTATCCTGTCCAATAATGAAAGTTTTGAGCTTTATGTAAAATCGGACGAAAATTATTTCAAGAAAGGCGGCCTGCAGACCGACATCAATTCCAACATATTACAAATTGGCGTGGATGGAAGTTCTGTAAATGCTCCCTTATCCAAAACTCCCCAAAAAATACTTTTTAACGGAACACCAGTTTTGGACCGGGGATTGAACATAAGATACACCATACCACCTGCGGGTGCCCAAAGTTTGGTAGGTAAGGAAAATACCACCTACTCTATCAATGTTTATTATAGCTTTACGGCAATTTAACCATACTTTCTTAAAAAAACTTTTCCTTATGGACCACATTAATGGCAATCTATCGCCTGATCAACACTATATTGCTCAATTAAATGCATTCGAAAAAAAATACACCGATGCTTTTGATTTCTTAGTGTTCGCGGCTGCTAAGATGATTAACATGGAGCTTTGTACCATGAGTATTGCCTCGGAAGGGCAAGTTTATGTTCTCGGTTCCAGTGATGCGTCCCTCAACCAGATCTATCCTCAGAATCCTCACTTTCTTTTGGATGATCAGACTTCCGTTTATGAGTTTAAGAACACGGAATTTAAATTTCATAGAAGTTATCCCATCCCTGGTCTTGAGGACAATCTGATTGCTCATTTAAATTTATTTGGCAGGGAAGATAAAAACTTGGATAAAGCAGAGGAAGAGTTCGTCAATAAGATCTTGGACCAAGCGTCAAAATGGTATTTGGGTAAAGAAAAAGAACTAGCAGAAAAAGCTTATGCTCTAAAATCAGAGTTTGTAGCCAATATGAGTCATGAGATCAGAACCCCGTTAAATGGGATTATCGGTTTTACAGAGCTCCTTCTGGAAACCAATCTGGACGAAACGCAGAGACAGTATCTGGAAATCATCAACCAATCCGGCGTATCCTTATACAGCATCATCAACGATATCTTGGACTTTTCAAAATTAGAAAAGCAAAAACTTACGCTAAACCTTGACAAAGTAGAGATCGAAGAACTGGTTTCAGAAGCCTGCAATATTGTTGCGTACAGTAATACTAAAAAACAATTAGAAATGCTCATCGATATTGACGATACCATACCTAGATATATATGGACTGATGAGATGCGTTTAAAACAGGTTTTCGTCAACCTTTTGAGCAATGCTATAAAATTTACCGAGGAAGGCGAGATTGTTTTATATGTTAAAGTTTTAGATGATTTAGGAGAAGGAAAAAAACGAATCCGATTTGGAGTTCGCGATACAGGCATTGGAATTAGCAGCGTAAAACAGGCGGAAATTTTCAACGCATTTTCACAGGTAGATGGCAGTATTACTAAAAGATATGGGGGTACTGGTCTGGGACTCGCCATTTCGAACCAAATCCTAGCACTTGCCGGCAGTGTTTTACAAGTCGAAAGCGATCAGGGAAAAGGGAGCGATTTTTTCTTTGATATTCAGTTCGACACGGAGGAAGAGGAATATGATTTAAGCTTAACTGATATTAAGAGCGTTTTGATTGTGGACGATAATGAAAACAATCGGAAAATCCTGAAAAGGATGTTGGAAAGAAAAAACATCGAAGTAATGGAATGCGATAGCGGTTTGAAGGCTTTGCTTTTGATCATGGATAAGTCCGAATTCGATGTGATCATTATGGATTATCATATGCCCATTATGGATGGCATTGAAACCATTAGAAAAATGAAAAATATTATTCCCGACGCCCACCACGTGGCACCGTATATTGTTTTGTACAGCTCGTCCGATGACACTAACCTGCAGGATGCATGTGACGAATTAGAAATAGAAAATCGACTTATAAAACCGATTCGTATGAAACAGATGTACCAGGTTTTATCCAACTTAAAGAGTTCTGAAAAGAAAAAACCGGAGCAAATAAAAACTGGAGCAAATGAAGTGAGTAAGGGCGAAATTAAAATTTTAATTGCTGAGGATAATGCTATTAATTTACTTCTTACCAAAACTTATTTAAAGGATATTATTCCTCAAGCTTTGATCATCGAGGCAAAAGATGGCACTGAAGCAGTTGAAAAATATCAAAAAGAGAGTCCTGATCTTATTTTAATGGATATTCAGATGCCTCACCTCAATGGTATTGAAGCAACAAAAAAAATAAGAGCCTTGGAAAAAAACATTGAAATACCTATTATTGCACTAACGGCAGGGAGCCTGCCTGGTGAGAAAGAAAAATGTCTGCAAGCCGGAATGTCAGATTTTTTAACCAAACCTTTATTAAAACAAACCCTGTCTGATATGATTCAAAAATGGTTTGGTATAGAAAATGAAAGAAAATAAATAATAAACTATGCTTTAAAGAAATATTGTAGCAGATTTTTTAAAGCTTTGATACTGAATTTATGAGTGACCTTATCAACGAACTACAATTAAAAATCGAAAGACTGGAAAATGAAATCAGTTTTAAAAACGGACTGATCTCGATATTGTCTCATGATTCAAAGGAAATGTTTGGAAATTTTCTTTGGCTTATAGAAGCACTGGAAGAAAAGACCATAAGTGAGGAAGATTTTTTTAAGTTGTTGCCTCAGGTAAAAAGCGATGCCAAGAAGAATTTGCAAACCATTCAGGACAGCACCTCTTGGTTAAAAACGCAATATGGGGAATTTAAGATTAAACCTGAAAAAATCATGGTGATGGATCTTTTTCACCATTTTGAAGAAAAATATGCGGCCAAATTAAAAGAAAAAAGCATTAAATTTTCTTTTAAAGGAGATCCCAATGCATTTGTTACAACCGATCGTTTATTGCTAGAATATGTTTTAGATAAAATTCTCGATAATGCAGTGAAATACACATTTCCTGGGCACGACATTCACCTGCAGGAAGTTACAGAAGATCATCAGTTAATAATTTCTGTGATCGACTTCGGAACAGGAATGAATGAAAAATATTTATCTACGATCTTCACTTATGATAACCCCGTATTCCAAGGTACTGCTGGTGAGAAAGGAGCTGGATTGAGTTTGAAAATTGTAAAAAATTTTGTATCCTTGATGCATGGAAATATCCAAATCATTTCCGCTGAAAATAAAGGCACTACGGTTTCCCTTTACGTAAATTTATAGAATAATGGGTTTAAAAGTAAACGTTCGTATTATTGTAGCAGACGATCATGGTATCGTCAGGATGGGTTTAATACAAACCATAAAACGCCTCCGACCTGATGCTATAATCTCTGAAGTAGAGGATTTTAAATCACTGTACAAAGTAATTTTGAAGGAAGAATTGGATCTGGCCATCATGGATGTCAATATGCCTAACGGTTCTGTTCAGGAAGCGATTGATTATATAAAAATGCACCAACCCGACTTAAAAATTCTCATATTTTCTTCTCAGGATGAAGAGCTGTATGCAATGCGCTATCTAAAGATGGGTGCCGGTGGTTATTTAAGCAAACAAAGCTCCAATGCAGTGATTGAAGCTGCTTTGACGGCGATGCTTAGTACTGGTCGATATGCAAGTGACAACGTAAAAGAAGCGATGTTCTTAGAATCAATAAATGGTACGACAAAAAACTCACCATTTGAAGCGCTATCAGACCGGGAATTGCAAATTGCCAATAAGCTTGCAGAAGGTCTTCCCCTCAAAGAAATTTCTAATCAGCTTAATCTCCATTCATCGACGATCAGCACTTATAAAAACAGGCTGTTTGAGAAGCTGAAAATACGATCCATACCCGAATTGGTGGAGATTCTTAGGTTGTATAATCAGTAAATATTCTATTATTTCCCGCTTTTTCATCCCGGGGAATCGTGGGATCTTGTACATCACAACAAGATACTTCACTCCGCTACCTTCAGGAGATGTTTACAATACTTTTCAGGTCACGTTCTCTCAGTTTGGCAACAAAACAATGTAAGCTCTCATTTCCTTTGCTTCCAGTTCTTTGACTATTCGAGGACTTCCATATCTGCCACGGCTCCAATCATAAATACTCAAGATCTTCAAAGATGAGATCGCTCTTCTTCTTCTTCTTCTTCTTCTTCTTCTTCTTCTTCTTCTTCTTCTTCTGCTCGTTTAGTAGTTTCATTTCTTCCAATGATAGAAACTGCTCCTGCTCACCTTTAATAGCTAGCACATCTTCGCGATATGACCCCTTAGCTAATCAGCAATAGCTTGATAAACAGCCGTCTGAAATTCTTCGCCGATAGAATACCAAGGAGATAAATATTCCTGCGTAAACAGGAGTGCTATTATTCCCTCTTTCGGGTCAGCCCAGCCATGTGTATTGAACGCGCCGCCCCAACCAAACGACCCAATACTTTGAATTGACAGATACATATTCTTTTCGGTTACGACCGAAAAGCCACCTAATGTGAACTGAAAGTTTTCGGGATGTGGTGGCAATGGAGAAATAATAACCTGGTCACCCAATTGATTCGTAAGCATCAATTCAACCGTTTTTCTGCCGATAAGCCTTTTTCCTTTAAATATCCCCTTGTTCAGATAAAGCGAATAGAATTTTGCCATGTCAGCCATTGTAGAACTTAATCCGGCTCCTCCAGACAAATAGCTTCCCTGCAGTTTCGGGAACTCGGCATTTACACCCTCGTATATAGGATGCTTCACTTTTATCAATTTATTTTCCATTGTTGTCTCGTATAGACTAACTAACCGGTGTTGTTCCTTTTCGGGAATATGAAAATATGTGTCATACATTTCCAATGGTGTCAGGATATTTTTCTTCATAAACCTATCCAATGGCTCCCCACTCCATATTTCAATCAAATACCCTAACAAATCCGTATTTAGACCATAAGTAAATCGTTCTCCCGGATTATGTTGCAAAGGCAGTGTTGCTAATAACTCCATTTTTTCCCGGACAGTTGATTTTGTAGTACCAATGCCAGAAGGAACATCGGCCTTTTCATAAATACTCCACATTGTCGGGTCACTGAAAACAGCTGGATAAGCTATACCCGATGTATGCCTCAAAAGGTCACGTATAGTAATTTCTCTGTTAGCGGGTTTCGTGGTATAGCTTCCGTCTTTGGGATTGTAGCTAACTAATACTTTAGGATTTTTAAATGCTGGAATGTATTTTGAAATCGGGTCATCCAATAAGAATTTACCGTCTTCCCACAACATCATTGCAGCAAGGCTTGTGATAGCTTTCGATTGGGATGCAATTCTAAAAATATTATCCGTTTGCATCGTTTTTTTCGTTTCCACATCGGCATAGCCAAATGCTTTATTGTAAACAACTTCTCCATTTTTGATGATGAGTACCGTAGCTCCGGGGATATGACCAGCATCTATGTGTTTATTAACAACTGCATCTATTCTTTCTAACCTTTCATGACTAAATTTCGCTTGTTGTGCATATAAAAGCCTTACATGCAGTATTGTTACCAAGCCAATAAAGGCTATTACAATTCGTTTCATTTCTTTCATTTTAATTTTTTTATCTTATCTGCTTGATTTTTTTAGAAGATATCTTTCCACAACTGATTGTTTACTGCATGTTCTCCCTAAAATTGAGGGAATGAATACCTGTCACCCACTTTTTGAACACATCCTCCAATTTATTGTACCTTTTAATCCGACCAAACTGCTCTGCTTAATGAAATCTCGTCTTGAACTCATAATGTATTATTTCTTTTGTTGGTAATCCAATACCAAAATATCTTCCAGCACAGGTTTGATGTGCGTAATGATTAACTGTTGGTGATAGTCAGACGTGTTGAAGTCTTCTAACGATTTTCTGTCCCTGAATACCGCTACTTCCGCATGGGTAAAGCCTTTTGCCCTACTTGTGAAGTCTTCGCCGAAAGAAATTTCCAGTAGTCCGGGAATAATGCATTTCTGTTTCAGGATTTCATTTTTCAAACTTTGTATCTGTTCGGCTGTCGTTCCATCCTTAAATTTGAATAATACGATATGGGCGGTTTTTTCTTCACCTGTTTTCTCCAAAGTTTGTCCGTTTACCGGAATAACCATGCTCCCAAAGAACAGGACAAACAATGTGATGATAATATTCTTCATGTTACTGATTTTTTTTGGTTATAAATTCGTATTACCTGCAAGACCGCTTTTTTCGGCAACATCACGCTTTACAAGCGGTGTAATATCAGGAGTAGCCAAAGCGTGTTTTGCAATCTCGCCTTTGGTGGCATACCATACACCATCATGTTGTGCCACGTATTTTAGAAAACGCTCTATTACACGGACACGTGAAGCATGACCGGAAATACGGTCATGGAAGCTAATCAGCATCATACGCCTTTGGGTTGCCGCTTCTTCGTACAGTTGGTCAAATTCATCTTTCAGTTGTTGCTCATAGTCCGCAGGCGAAAACCCCGAAAAATCATAAGATCCTATATCGTTCATGTGTATGGTATAAGGCATGGTTACAAATGGCTTTCCGTTCAACTGTTGTAGGTATGGCTCGTCACGGCTCAAATCATTGTTGTGGTAGATAAAGCCTAATTCTTGGAGTAAACTCAATGTATGTACACTTCCACGCATCCAGTAACAGTCATATCCCAATGGCGTAACGCCTGTTGCTTTTTCGATGGATTGCTTAACGCTCCGTATCCATTCCCTTTCCTCATCTTTCGATAAATGATACTGCCAAGCCCATTCTTTACCATGTGCCGCAGGCTCATGCCCACGCTTTACAATTTCACGGGCTAATTCAGGATTGTTGTCCACCGCCTTACCAACCATAAATGAAGTTGCCTTGACACCGTACTTATCAAATAAATCCAGCAGTCGTGGAATACCCTCCTGTACACCATAATCGAAATAGGAATTGGTCGCCAAGTCGGGATAGCCTTTTTTAATAGGTTCGGGTATCAATCCTCCCGCCCCTGAAATGGGTTGACCGCCAGCTTCAAATTGCAGGGATATGGAAATAGCTAAACGGGAATTATTTGGCCAGAAACCTTTAGCTGAACCGAGTGTTTGTTCTTCCTTTGTTTTCGCTACCGCTCCAGCCCAACCCGGAATAGCCAGTGCAGATGCCCCTAAAGAGGTCTTTGTAATGAAATCTCGTCTATCCATTGTACGTGTATTAAGTTATTATCATATTAATGATTTAATACTGCAAACTTCTACCATATTTTTCTATCATACAAATAACTTAAATTGTACATTTGTATCATAAAAATGATAGATATGCAATGGAACCTAGAATGGCTTAGGACTTTTAGAGCCATATATGAAACTGGCACACTGTCTGCGGCGGCACAGGAACTATTTATTTCACAACCGGGGGTAAGCCTGCATCTTAATTCGTTAGAAGATTATGCGGGATATAGATTATTTGACCGTTCGCCTCGTAAGATGGTTCCTACCGAAAAAGGTAAAATCCTCTACAACTTTATCCTCGAACCACTCAAAAAGATGGAAAGTGCCGAACAGCACTTCCATCGTCGTTCGCAACCGGAAAGGTCAACCATCAGTGTAGGAATGTGCTTTGAAACATTCCAGTACACATTGGAAGAACACGTGGCAAGCCTGCCTTTTAACCTGATTATCAAATTCGGGCTTTATCCGCAAATGCAGGTGGATTTGGACAACGGCTTGCTGGATATGATAGTTACACCACAAAAAGGCAATCAACAAAATCTCGTTTATGAACCCTTTTCCAAAGAAAAGATAGTATTGATTGCGGGAAGCAATACAGATACTTCAGTACTAATGGCGTTGTTGGAAAACGGTGCTATTACCGATGCAAGGGATTTTCTCAAAAAACAATTATGGTACAGTACAGCAGGCGATATGGAACACCTGAAAAACTTTTGGTCGAAGAATTTTAATGAGCATCCTGATTTCAGCCCCAACTACATTGTACCCAATATCAGCTCTATCATCCGTTGCCTTAGCGACAAGGAGGGATTCTCTATTGTGCCGGACTTTCTTTGTAACGAGGCACTGGATAACGGAAAAATCAAATTGGTCTGGCAAGGAACCCAACCTTGGGAAAATACGCTTTACTTCGGAACAAGAAAGAATACCATATACAAAAATGAGTTGGAACGACTTAAAAAACTATTTGAGGAAAAGTGGGAAAGAATGGTGGTGTGAAGTGACATCATTTCCTGATTTTTATCCCTGTTGCGCCAAATGCTGTAAATCCTGGTGTGCGTATAATACGTTCCATTTCACTTTCAACGACCCGCACAATGTCCAGCTTGACCTGATCGTTATTGACTATGGCTGAACTGGTTGTCATGCGGAATAAAACAAGAAAAAAGTCCGGATTCTTTTAATAGTAATTTTTCACCTTTTTATTTTGGTTTGATATCCATTATTCACTAGGGACATGCTACAGCAGCAGTTGATGTAAACCTGCATCATTTACAGTTAATTTAAACAATTGCCCTCCTGGGACCATTGATTTAATATAATGAAACGGTTCGTACTTAATTCAATTCGTTTTCCGAAAACCGTAATTTTTTTATAAACAGGTATAAAACCTTCATTATTGGTTTTAAACTTCTTCACATAGAAGAGAATAGATCCTGTCTTTCATCAGGGTAACCTTTTAAATAATTCATCAATTTAATTATAACTCTTTTTGCTCACAAGATGTTCAAATATTGTATAAGTCTTATTTAGCTAACTACAATGTATCTTCCCATCCAGGTTTTGAAAAATTCGGTTACTCTGATTTTGAATATTTATAGTAACGAATTTGGCCCTTTCGTTTTACACATAAATGAATTATTTTTGTTTAAATTTAGTTCTCAACTCAATGCTCTCTTTAAATAAAAGATTTATTGGAGTTACCTATAAAAACGAGCCTAATTAAATTCTTAAAAAAATTTTATTAACCGTCTTATGACGGTTTTTTTGCGCAATTAATTCGTGATATTTTTTGCGCTTATTAACTATACTTTTTTTCATTTTTTTTCAAAGAAAATATAACACGACGAGTTCTGTCGCTACCCGCCACTATCTTTGCTTCAGTAATTAAGGGAATGAGAATCCTAGGCACTTTTAAAACTCTTGATTACTCCAAATCGTAAAAAATTAATATTAAAACAAGTAAAAGAAAAATTATGGAAAATTATGGTCAACTTCACAATGAAATGATTACAGCTATTATGGGAAATGTTACAATATCTCCGGATATGACAGCAGAACAAAAGAAAGAGGTTGTTCTTCAGGGATTTATTGACACCTATGGAAAAGATAATGTAGAACTTTTTGCACAGGGCTTAAATTTCAATAGTCCTTTCGAAGTTATTGATTCAGTTAAAGACAGAATGTCGGAAGATCTGCATGCCGTTTTGAGAGAAGATATCGATTATCTGTTAAAAAATGATAATGTGAATTATGAAGAATTCCTTAACAAAAGAGTCTCAGAAGCGAAACTGGATGAGAAAGAATTGCAGTTATACAAAGACTGTTCTTCAATCTTAATCAGTTCGGTAGAATTATGGTCTTCTAAAGAGGGTTCTGCATATTTAGATCTTCTTGATACAACGAATGATGTCGTGGCAAGAAGACCTCCTACAAGAGAACAAGTTGTCGGATACATTGGAGTTCAGGATTTTGCCGGAGGATTTTTTGGCGGACTTGTAGGCGGCCCGATCGGGGTTGCTGCAGGAGCTGCAGGAGCATCGGCAAGTGCTGCAATCAGTCACCTTTTCTATTCACAATATAACTAAAAGTATTCAATGCTCTCTGTAAATACAGAGAGCATTGCTTTTTAAATAAAAGATTTATTTGGAATTCAATCTTTTATTTTGCCGTCAACCAGAGGAAACTTCATTAAAATCGCTGAATAGATTACCGTTGTGATCTCCGATACGGATGTGTTTAGCTGTTAGTATTTCGAGTACGTGTTTTTTCTAGCTCATCTTTGTCCATAGACAAGGATACTATTCTTCTAATACAAGCTAATCAATTTAGGACTCTTCATTTTTTGGTTTAAAGTTTCTACCAGCCCCTTGCCTTAGGAATGTAATTTTCCCTTGTGTTTGCTTTGCTTTTTCAAGAACTTCCATAGCCCTTGTTCGTTCGTTAACTTTACTTGCATGTGTTATACCTTGATTTTCGCTTTTTTTCATGTATCAATATAGTGAAATTTATTGACAAAAGCAAATATTTAATTCCATTCTCCATTAAATTCTTTTGATCCTCCCCCTGGTGAACTCTAATGATAACCAATAGATATTAGTAGGATAACATTTTATATTTCTCTTCAATTCATTCAAAGACATTACCCATTCCACAAATATACGGAACCTAAATATTACAGGGTGACCATCAAGCCAGTACTTTAGCCCTTTTCATCTTTTTGAATTCCGTCAAACTCATATGATGTTGCTTCTTAAAAAATTTATTGAGGTGACTTTCATCTGAAAAACCAAATTCGGTTACAATTTCATTGATACGCATATCGCTGAAAAGAAGTCGATGCTCTATCAATCTCATTTTATAATTCAATATAAAATGCTGTACGGTTTCTCCACATTGCTTTTTAAAGTAACTCCCAAGATAGCTTTCAGAAAACCCGAATTTCTGAGATATCGCAGAGACCTTCAACAATGCCGGATCATGGATATTTCCCTGAATATAATTGATAATATCCAGTACTCTTTTATCAGCATTCGAAGCCACATTCTCCGCTCTCATCTTTGAAATATTTCTGGCTGCTATCACGATCAATGCATTTACGTAATGTAGAGTAAGTTCCTCATGATAGAGGTCAGGATGATTCAGACCATGGAGCAGTGAGGTTACGACTGAATCAACCAAAACGATGTCGGGTTTATTTTGTAAAATACATCCAGACAAAAAGGAAGCACCATATAACAGACATTCCATCGAATTAATACTGTTCCACTTATACTCTTTTACATACCGTTCACTGAACTTAACGAGCAAAAGATCTGTTTTTTCAACAATTTCCAGATAGTGCTGGTCATTTGGTGTAATGAGAATCAGGCTGCCTTTACTGTATGAAGAAATGTTATCATTTATTTTAAGGAACCCTTTTCCTGAAATAACATAGACAATCTGAAAAAAGGAGAATTGGCTGTCTTTTAAGGGACAGTTTGCGGCCTGATGGTATTCTACCTTTACCAATTGATCTATATTCTCTCTTTTCATAGGACAAAACTACCCATTTATCATTAAAATATACTGATTTTTTTAAATTTTTCTGTTCAAATTTGCTACATCAAAATTGTAAGCATTCATGAAAACATCAATCTATGTCCTGGCACTGGGAGCTTTTGGCATTATTACCACTGAATTTGGGATAGTTGGTATCCTACCCACTATTAGCAGGCAATTCGGTGTATCAATCGATACCGCAGGATGGCTGCTTAGTGCCTTTGCAATAACTGTGGCCGTGTCTTCACCCTTTATCACTTCATTTACAACCAAAATAAACCGCAAGTTCTTGCTGTGTCTGGTCATGAGCATATTTGTCCTTTCTAACCTAATCTCTGCATTTTCCACCAATTTTACGATGCTTATGATCGCCCGAATATTACCTGCAATATTGCATCCTCTGTTCTGGAATATTTCTATCGCCATTGCATTCAAGGAAAAAGGAGCAAAAGGAGTATCGACAGTAATGTTGGGATTAAGCTTAGCGACGGTGCTCGGTATTCCCTTGACAACCTATGCTGTGGACCTTTTCCATCATTGGCAGGCATCATTTTTTCTTAGCAGTGCAATAAGTTTAATTGCCTTTATTGGTCTGTTGCTCTTCATCCCCTCTATTCCTGCAGATAACACAAAATCCACACAAAATCAGCTAGCCATATTGAAAAGTCCTCTTTTGTGGCTCAACCTAATTTCCAGCATTGCCACGCTAGCTGCAATGTTTGCCAGCTATACCTATCTCACTGCTTTCCTTGAACAGATTACAAAGATGGATGGTGCCCAGATCAGTATGATGCTGCTCCTTTTCGGTGGTATGGGAACGCTAGGGAATTGGCTTATGGGAATAGCTTTGAATCGCAATGTACTTGTGACTGCAAGATTATTTTTAATACTCTTGGTGACAGTGCAGATTCTAGCTTATTATCTTGGGGGAATTTTTATGCCCATGGTCCTCATCATATCTCTATGGGGAATGATCCATACCGGAGGATTTCTGGTTTCAAATATCCGAACCACACAATCTGTTCCGCATCATGCATTGGAATTTGTTAACAGTTTATTGACTTCATCTTTTAACATTGGAATTTCTTTAGGTGCGTTTCTCGGAGGGATAGTAAGTGCCTATTACGGAGTTCAGTATGTTCTATGGGTAAGTGTTTTACTTTTGACAGTAACATTTATTCTGAGTTTTATGATCTTTCCTAAAAATAGTACAGAAAATGAAGAGGAAAAACAATTGAAACATGTAGCATCTGCATGTGAACATAGATAAGTATTTTTATAGTTCTTCCACTGGCAACCTTTGTCTGATCCGGGCAATGACAGTGGAATTGCAACTATCCCAATATCTTACACTTCTTATACAATTTCATAAAAAAATACTTATGCATAACAAAATATTAATTACTGGCGGTTCCGGGAAAATTGGAAGCCACTTTATCAAATCTTTTTCAGATCACTATAAATTTAGAGTTTTAGATCTCCATCCTCCCCAGATTCAAGATACATCCATTGAATATTTTCAAGGAAATCTTACGGATAAGGAATACCTTATAAAGGCTTGTGAAAATGTGGATATTGTTATTCATCTGGGTGGTATTGCCACTCCCGATGCCACATTTGATGATTTACTGGACGCCAATATCATTGGAACAAAGAATATTATTGATGCCGCTATTGCGGCGGATTGTAAAAAAATTATTTATGCAAGTAGTGCACAAACGATAGAAGGTTATCCAAAAGACGTTCAGCTTAACACCGAGATGCCTATAAAGCCTGGCAATTTATATGGTGTTTCTAAATGTTTTGGAGAAGCCCTGCTTTCCTACCATTGTTTCAGCAGTGACCTAACTGCAATATGTCTTAGAATTGGAGCCTATGAATTCCCGGAAGATTTCACAGAAATGAATGCTCGGGATTTAAGCGCCTATCTGCATCCCGATGATTTAAATCAGCTCCTTCATCTATGTATTGAATCTAAAAACATAAAATTTGAAATATTAAATGCTATTTCCAATAATACGTATAAACGACTTGACATTCAGAAGACTAAACTTTTAACGGGTTACGATCCCCAGTATAATTCTTTCGATTTATTTAAGCTCAAGAAATAAAATTATAATATGTTTGAAAAGCAAAATTTAGAAGAAAATACGTGACAGAAATTAAAAATACATACTTAATTTATAGAGAACAAGCGACTATTATTCCATCGGGTCGATAGATTCTAATATGGAATTATAGCGGGGAATATGAACATATTATTCAAGATCAAACTTATCCACATTCGAAGTTTGACCTTCACTTGGTAGGACAGCACCATACTAAAGTTCTACTCAAAGGTAATGTTCCCGTAAATTCCATCGGTGTCAATTTCAAACCATACGGTTATTATTCGATAGCAGGAAATGACCTTTATACCACTAAATAATAAATTATTTTAAATATTTACTTTTCTTGGAAAAACTTATTGTAAGCCATGTCACCGGACAGACAATTGCAGTAGAAAAGGCTATCCCCTATTTCAAGTGTTTTTTGCATTAATAAAACTATCTACTTGGCTGTACGGTATATTATCGTCATTTTATTGATTTAACGTATTTGACAGGATTTTTAAATGCATGAATTAAGTTTAGAGCTAATTCGCACTTCGATATCCATTAGGTGAAACCCCTACCTTTTGCTTAAACAGCCTTGTAAAGTGTTGATGGTATTTAAATCCTAACTGGTATGCAATTTCACTGATGGTTTTGTCTGTTCCGAAAATCAATGACTTCGCTGTTTCAATTACCCTGGACTGTATAAAATCTAAAGGAGTATGCCCGGTTTCTTTTTTTATAAGGTCCCTGAAATAATTAACAGAAAAATTCAGTTCTTCGGCACAGTAACTTACCGTAGGAAGCCCCATTGTCTCACATTTTCCCGATTGAAAATATTCGTTGAGCAGGTTTTCAAATCGTGTGAGAATGTCTTTGTTCACATGGCTGCGCGTAATGAATTGGCGGTCATAAAAGCGCATGCAGTAATTTAAAAACAGTTCAATATTTGATACTATCACTGTTTTACTATGCTTATCAATGTTCTGCTCTATTTCGTTCGAAATTTCGTTCAGGCAGTTTACAATAGTTTTTCGTTCCTTTTTAGATACATGCAGCGCTTCGTTTACCTCGTAGGAAAAAAAAGTATAATCCTTGATTGTTTTTGCTAAATGAGTTCGCTCGAGTAGATCAGGGTGAAATACAAGAGCATATCCCGAGGGTTTTGTCATGACTCCATTGCTATCGATACCATATACCTGTCCTGGGGAAACGAATACCAGGGTTCCATCCTCATAATCGTAGGGCTGGCATCCATATATGATATCACCGCATTTTATATCCTTTAAGAATACGGCATATATACCCATATATCTTTTAAAGTATTGAATAGGATCAACATCATCAAAGTTGATGACACTTACCAAAGGATGCAATGTATCTACACCAATGTAATTGTTATACTGCTTCACAGTATCAATCCTTTCTACCTTGTCCATGACTTAATTTTTTATGTTACAAATTTAGCAAACAGGCACTTATATTGATACAATTGATTAGAAATAGGTGAAATTGGTAAACAATTCCGTGATTTATATAAAGTAAACAACGTGCCCTCGATGTAACTTTGGTTATCTTGTAAGTTGGGTAACTAACTTTTAAAATTAAGTTAAACGATGATAACAAATATATTAAAAAACGTATACTTCTTATTTCTTGTTTTGTCGATCACTCAGTTATATGGCTGCAGTAAAAATAATCGACCCTGTAAAGCAGTAAATGAAACCGTAAAAAAAGCAGACAATATGAAAATTAAAATAATAGTTGGGGACCGCAACCTCACAGCAACTTTAGACGATAATCCCACCACAAGGGACTTCATCGCATTATTACCCTTTACTGTAAAACTGCAGGATTATGCCAGTACAGAAAAAGTTTTCACTCCCGCGAAGAAATTGTCTATCTAAGGTGTGCCAGCTGGTGTTAAGCCTACAGTTGGAGATATAAGCTACTACGCCCCTTGGGGTAATATTGCCATATTCTACAAAGATTTTAGCTATTCGGAAGGTCTAGTGAAAATTGGTCATATAGATAACGGTGAAGAGGCATTTCAAATCTCAGGGTCTATAGATAACGTTAGATTTGAACGCATTGAAGAACAATAAAAAACAGAGATTACATTTGAATATAAGATATGATAGGAAATATAAAATTCAAAACGATAATGCTCATTACAAGTGGTCTGCTGATCCAGATTTAGTGTAGTAGCAACAGTAATAAAAATTCCGAAGTTAAACAGACAAATAATATTGAAATGAAAACGCAACTTGATTCTTCCTTATTTCCCCAAGGGGAAAAACTATCAAATGAATGGTTTACCGGAAATGCTTTTCTACAACCATTATTGGCATACACATCCAAAAGGGCAGGTCTTAATTGTCACTGAGGGTAAAGGTTGGTACCAGGAAAAAGGGAAACCTGCCCAATCCATCAAAAAAGGCAATGTTGTCAACATTCCCGAAAATCTTGAACACTGGCACGGAGCAGCCGCAGACAGTAAGATGGTCCACATTGCAGTCACTAACTATAAGGGCGATGAAAATGTGACTTGGCTTAAACCTGTTACAGATAGTGAATACAACCAGGTTAATAACAAATAATTATTAAAATGAAATATCACAGGTTCTTTTGCCAATGGATAATTATTTTGAGCCTTATTTTAAATGTAAATACAATGAATGCACAATCTAGAACCGATACTTTAAATAAAGAACAGCAAAGTATCGTTGCAATTTCCGCTCTCACCGCAATTGGAGACCTTGAAAATTTAAAAATTCAGTTGAATGGTGGCCTGGATGCAGGTCTTAGCCGTGGATAGCCAGAGCGCATTTAAATAGCTTAGCTCTGAAACATCAAAATAATATTAGATTGGATAATCAGAAGATAAGGTGTTATTGATATTAAAAGCTTTCTTCCCTGATTTTAAAGGCGGTAAGAAGCCCCGATAAAGTAATGCTTTGCCGCCGTATGCTGTATCCCTATATTTAAGCCTGCATCCAGTTTAAAGTCTCTTGCTACCTCCATCTGAATGGCTGCATTGAAGTAATTAGAAAACTGGTGCTTCTTAAAATCGTAGGTATAATAAGTTTCTGCGATCCCGTCTAGACCTTTTATGATGGAATGGCTGATTGTCAGTGTCTGTAAGAATTCAGTGTGCATAGCAGGTTTATCCTGGTCTCTAAGCCTGTCGACTTCTACCTGAAATCCAAGATTCCACTCACCGGGAAGTTTGTACTGCATAGGGACGATTAACCCGCCTTCAAAGTGGCTGTTCTCCTCATATTTGGAAGTTGGAAACTTGACATAAGGAAGCACTGCTAATGAGAAGTCTCCCCCATCGTTTCCTATGAGGTTTTGTTTGATCCTCAAAGTCAGATCGCCATGACCATCAGAAATTGTTTCAAAGCCTGAATCGAGTTCTTTTTCACTCTGCCTGCCGTAAGTCTGGAAACCGATCTGTATGGCTGTAGAATGGGTAATCCCGATCTTCAGGTTCATCTGATTGATGAATAAGGTATGGGTCTCCTGAGAATCACTTTTCTCTCTTACATTTCTGATCAGATCTGTTTCAAGCTGGAAATGCCCGGCATCTACGGTATAAGGGGATTCCGTAACATCAGGACGGTCTGTTTCCATTTCCCTCATTTGTGCCCGGGGAACCGGATTGAACAGTGAGTATCTTTTCTGAGAGGTTTGCTGTCCAGACACTTTGAAGGGGGATAGTATCCCGAAAAGAAACAGCATTACAATGGTATATTTTCTCATGTCAACTTGTATTAGTGCTTTTGGAGTTTTACTGTACAATTTATGCTTTCCGTAACGATACTATGGTGTTTCCTCATTTGCCATATCAACAGGCTTGGATTCCGGCGATCCCTTTTCTCTTAACCAGATAGATAAGATCACGATGGAAAAAACGGCTAAAAACTCACTCTGCCAATTCTGAAAAGACTCAAACCAGAACCTTGACTCAAAAATATATTCGCCTGCCGTAATTGCTGAATGCCCTTTAATCAGTTCATCAACATTATAATCTCTCCAGCTTCCATAAAAATGCAGGCCGAAACTCAGTAAAAACAAAATCCCGAAGGCAATAGAAAGTGAATGTTTATACACCGCCAACCATAACCCGCCTTTTTTCACCGGCCATGGCGCTTTGGCATGTGCAACAGGCTCCCTATCTACATCTTCCTCCCCCTCCAAAGATTTGGATTCGCTGGAGCCTTTCTGTCTTAGCGAAACAGTTAGTAAGATGTAAAGCATCATCTGCAAGAACTCACTTTCCCAATTCTCAAAAGTGGCCTGGATAAAATGCCCGCTTTGAATGTATTGCCCAAGATTGAGCGCAGTCTGCCCTTCTTCAATCAGTTCTTTGTTCTCAGTTTTCCAGCCTGTGAAGAACTGCCCAACAAGAAAGATCACCATTAATGTTAACAGCACAATACTCAGACTGTTTCGGTAAATAAAGGTTTGCTTTTTCATTATAAGTAGAATTATATTAAATGAATCTTCAAATCAATCAATTTTTTTGGATTTGACCCATACACTTGCGGAGCCGGGATTCACCCAAAATACACCTTTCCCATTTTCATCTAAGGCAACTTCATCTTTACGCAGTTCCAGAAAATCTATAAATATTTCCCCTGCATTTTCCTTGCCAAGGTCAATTTCTTTATAACCTTCTTCACTATTGGAAATAATAATTATACATCCCGGATTCTCTTCATTTCCTTTTCTGATCCAGGCAATACAATTGGGGTGATCAAAATAATTGATCTGTTCTCCGTAAGCAAACTTCTCTCTGGCTTCGAGCAGTTTTGGAAGAATTTCTATTTTCGGCATTGCAATTTTTACTTCCTCGCCGTTTTCATTTTTGTCTGTATATTCCGCCCCAAAAAGATCCGGGTAGAAAACACACGGATAACCGTTTTCAGAAAGAAGGATGATTGTATAGGCAATTGGCCTGAACCAATTTTCCACTGTAGATTCCAAAGCCTGCAGCTTTTGGGTGTCATGATTTCCGACAAATGAAACCGACGACACTGGATTTTGCTCGAGAAAACTTCCTTCCAGGATTTTACAAAGATCAAAATTATTCCCTTCCGTTGATGCTTGGAAAAAGTTATAGTGCAGCGGTACATCAAATGAGGACAAAATATGATTCATCTTTTCTGAAAAACCGGAAATCTTCTCGACCTTATCTTTCCAGAATTCACCAACGCAAAAGAAATCACCATCTATCTCCTCCCTGATAAATTCTATGAATTCTTTAAGAAAATCACTCGATATATGTTTGAGAGCATCTAACCGTAAACCATCAACTTTAGTAGTATCGATGTACCATTTGATCCAGTTTTTCAGTTCCTGAACCACATGGGGATTTCGGAATTCCACATCTGCACCCATCAGGTAATCATAATTTCCAAACTGGTGGCTGACTGCGTCATTCCAGCTGGATCCGCTTTCATTAAGAATCTTAAAGATGCCTTTTATGTCTTCCTTGTCTTTTTTAACGCAATTGATTCCACTGAAACACTGGTGATCCCAGATAAATTCGGAATATTTTCCCGCCCTTCCCGGATAGGTAAATTTAGTTCTTGCCTCTGCCTCGAAAGGTTCACCGATAAACTCAGTTCTGTCTTCTTCGTTCACCTGCTGCACAGTAACCTTCTCTGTTTCGTCCGCACCCATTCTATGATTCAGAACAACATCCGCATACACGTGTAATCCGCAATTGTGTGCTTTTTTAACAGCATCCAGATATTCCTGTTTTGTTCCGTATCTTGTCGCAACTGTGCCTTTCTGGTCAAACTCACCAAGATCATACAGATCATAGACATCGTATCCTCTCCCTTCTTTTCCAAGTTCACATTTTATGGCCGGTGGAAACCAAACAGCCGTAAATCCCAGATTCGTTAAATGTTCTGCTTTTTCTGTAAATTCTCTCCAAAGGTCACCAGGATGATACCAGTGGAAAAACTGTATAATAACACCATTCATATCATTGAGGATTTTATTCGTTTACAATTTGTTTTGTCTTTTAACTCTAGATTATTCATAACCATTTATTGTTAGTATTATACTTTAAAAACATCTATTGAAAGCGCCCTGGTCACAATCCGACCTTACACAACAAAAACGGCTTTATCGCTACTACAAAAAACTGGCTTAAAGCTTTGAGAATCCCATAGGAATTATTGCTGTCTAATTTTCGGACAACAACTTTTGTTCCTAAAGGCCAATACAGAAGCTTGCTAGTGTGTAATCAGTCTTATAGCAATCTTGAACGCCATTATCTGAATTTTATCTCTGCCCTTGAGCACCCTCTCCCTTCTCAAAAAGATAGATGGAACAGACGATCTGTACCGCAACTATAAAGCCTCATATTAAAAGGATAATTTCAAAAATAAGGAGAAGATAGGGGGAAAAATTATGACGTCAGTCATACTTATAAATTTCTAACTGGTAGTTGGAATATAATTTATTTTTCAGTAATCTGCTGTTCAATGCAATGTTAAAATCTATCAGTTACAGTCACTGTAAGAATGGTAAATAAAGTATCAAGATGAGAGGTGTAGATATGTGCCTGCTAAAATTGTCGATGTATATGTATAGATTGCATACAATTTGCTGAATATCTTTTGAACCAAATACATATTACTATGCAGTTTATAGATTTTAAAAAAGAACATTTTACAAAAGATCCGCAAACCAATGATTTTACACTTGATATTTCAAAAGAGGAAGTGGGATTTGGAGAAATAAAAGTACAGGAAAGAAAAGATGATGAGATTTATGGCGATGCAGAGTTTGAGATTATAGATGATCTGGAAAAGATTATTATCAAAATGAAAAAACCGGTTGATATCAGGGTGAATTTTTAAAAATCTGCTCCAAAGTGTTTGCTTTGGAGCAGATTTTTAGATAACATTCATCAAATTTCAATGAATCTAACCACAAGAATCACCTTGGTTATAGATATCTCATCTCATCATTTTTATATTTTGTCCATCAATTGACCGTACATCCTGATGGTTGAGCTCTGATCATCAGAAACATCCTGAATGAAAATCTTGGAGAACCCACAACTGCTGTATTCACGCAGCCAATCAATGTGTTCTCTTGGGTCGGAAGAGATGCGGATAACCTCCTTTACCTGCTCTATGGTAATGTTTTCTGCTGCGCTGTCAAAATCAGAAGGGGTTCTGATCTCCGACTGAAGCTTTCCGCCCAGAACTGCATGCCTCCAGTTATACCAGGCTTCATATTCAGCTTTTTCCAGGTCCTCATGATAGGACGTAATGGCCTGCAAATACATAGGTTTCTGATCACCACCGCCTTGCCGATAAGCATCGATGAATTCTTTCTGATCTTGTGCCGGCTTTACAACTGTTATAATGCCGTCACTGCATGCTGCAAGTTCATGGGCAGATTCATTTGACAGTGCTGCCACAATAAGTTTTGGCTGAACTGAGGGCACGGTAAACAGCTTTGTCTCATACACCTGAAAATATTTCCCTTCAAAAGTGACGGTCTTCCCATGTAGTAATTCTCTAATGATATGAATTGCTTCTTTCAGTCTCTCATTCCTCTCTTTTTTTTTCGGCCAATGCTTGTTCGTGATATGCTCGTTCAACAATTGGCCGCTTCCTAAAGCAATCCACAACCGATCCTGATACATAGATGCTAATGTGGCTATGTATTGGGCAATAACAACCGGGTGGCAGCGCTCTGTTGGGGATGTGACCACGCCAAAGGGCAGATCGACTGTATTCATCGCAGCGCCAAGCCATGGCCATGAAGCAATGGAAGCCCCCTGGCGAACACTCCATGGGTAGAAATGATCGGAACACATAATGCCATGGAATCCGTTAGACGCTGCCAGTTTAATATTCGCAAAATGCTCTGCCGGTGTGTACCGTTCTAAAGAACAATGGTAGCCAATCTGTGTTTTCATAAGCAAGGTAAATCGTTATTAATTATACATTTTTTATTGCAGTAATGAGTTTCAGGGCAATTGTTCGAAGCTCCGGGTTTCCTTTTGTTAGCGCAAATGCAATATCATAGCACTCCTGCAAATACCTTCCGGCAAAATCCGGATCGCTTTGCGAAATCTCAGTGGCATTATCAATGATATCAGCATATTTGATAGTCTGGGCTTCCGGACGGATCTCTTTAAGACGATTGAGCTCCTTCTTCTTTCTCTGGAAACGGTTTAAATCGGGAAAATCTTTTTTGATAAATACATCGGTAAGTTCTGTTACCAGTTTCACGGTAAGATTTTGCTCTTCCTCATTCATATAGTTACCTAAAAATACTGACAGATCATTTTGTGTGTAAGGGGTGTCCTCCAGCACATCATGAAGTACAGCTGCCGCCAGAACAGGAAGGCTGTCAGTATACTGGCTGCAAGTTCTCATGACCCTTATAGGGTGAACGATGTAGCGATCAGGAGTATATTTTCTCATCTGATCACCGTGTGCGTGATCTGCAAATTCAATAATTTTATCTAATATCTCTAAATCGGTCATACTTAAATATATTGTATTAAATCATTTGCTGTATATGGGAATTCCCGCTTATTCTTTCTCGAGCTTAGACAATACTTTCATCATGTCAATTCCTTTACCCAGTACCGGCTTAAAGATATCACCAACACTTTCTAAACGCTCAAGGGCATTGAAAATAGTAAAGTCAGACATTTTCAGCCCCTTTTTCACCTCATCCCAGTGCAGCGGCATTGAAACAGTGGCTCCAGGTTTTGGTCTAACCGAATAGACCGATGCAATCGTAGCATGAGGCCTGTTTTGGAGAAAGTCCAGATACATCTTTCCTTTTCTGTCTGAGATCTGTCTCTCAATGGTAGTGATCTTTGGTAGCTCATTATGTATCATTTTCACGATAATTCTTGCAAACTCCTTGCTCTGCTCGTAGGTATATTTATTGCCTAACGGAATATAAATATGCAATCCTGTTGAACCACTGGTTTTACAGTAACACGGCACCCCCATATCCTCCAACAGCTGTTTAGTCACCAATGCAGTTTCAATAACCTGATCAAAGGTATTTTTATCAGGATCCAGATCGATAATGCAATAGGTAGGATATTCAGGCTTCTTTATGGTACTGTTCCATGGGTTCATCTCAATACATGCAAGGTTAGCCATATACAATAAGGTGGCCTCATCACTTCCAACCAAATACTGCTTTTCTTTTTTATCTGTATCACTAAAGTATCGGTATCTTTCAATCCACTCAGGAGCTTTGCCGGTGATATCCTTAAAATAAAATCCTTCCTCAGCAATCCCGTTTGGAAACCTGTTCATACTTTGCGGACGTCCTTTAAGATAAGGCAGAATATACGGCGCTACCTGATAATAGTAATTGATGAGATCCCTTTTTGTGATGTTGTCCCCGGGCCAAAATACCTTTTTAAGATTAGTGAACTTTAGCTCATGCTTATTAATTTTTTTAACCTGTGTGCTTTCCGTAGGATTAAGAAGCGTTTTTCTTCCGGACTTATTTCTGGGCTTTATGAATGCAGCATCATGCACTAGAACAGCATCAGTCTGTTTTTCTTTTTCAAGCGTTACTGCCGTGGCTTTTTTATCAGACCTCATGCCTTCAAATGAGGGATGTCTCATCACTCCGTCAGTAGTCAGTTCCGTATAACTGACTTCCCCGATCAGTTCCGGTTTGAGCCAGGTTACTGTCGTATGAGGAGGATTTGGCCTGAATCGGGAGGGTTTGTTGACATCGGGTTCTTCAGAAAAAGGAACTTTATCCGTAATTAAAGGCTCAAAAAGCACCATCATTTCTTTCTGCATCTTTGCATTGAATCCGGTGCCAACCTTTCCGGTATAAACCAGCTTTTTATTTTCATAGACTCCTACAAGCAGGCTACTGAATAATTTACTGGAGTCATCATTAAGCGTAAAGCCGCCGATAACTACTTCCTGACGTTTGTTTGACTTAATTTTCAGCCAGTCTTTCGTTCGGTTCTTTGTGTGATATTGGCTGTTTTTCCTTTTTGCCATAATACCTTCAAGACCCATTTTTTTTGCAGCTTCCAGAAATTCGATTCCCGAAGTATGAAAATCCTGGCTGAGAAGAACGGAGTCATTTTCAGGAAGAATATGTTCAAGAACCCTCTTCCGCTCTGTCAATGGAAGATCTTTTAAATCCTTGCCATCATACCAGAGAATATCAAATACATAATAAACCAGATCTCCGTCTGCCTCACTCCGCCAGTTTTGCAGAGACCCAAAATCTGCTGATCCTTTTTTTCCCAGCACAACCACTTCCCCATCAATAATTGCTTTTAGCTTCATCTTTTCAAGCTTCTGCTGTATGGGATAAAATTTTTCAGAAAAACTTTTGTTATTTCTTGATTTGAGCTCTACGTTTTTACCATCCATAAAAGCTACGGCGCGATACCCATCCCATTTGATTTCATAAAGCCATTCATCGCTGTCAAAGGGCTGGTCTACCAAGGTGGCCAGCATGGGCTCCACATGGTCATAAAATTTTTCAGCCGGTGCCTTGTTAATGATCGTATTCACTTTCCTTGCTGAACTCTTTTTATCAGGAACATCAGCCTCAAGCTGCGATTTTACAATTTCTGACGCTTCTTCGTAAACCGAAGGATCATTTTTTTTTGTACTGTCCTGCTTTATGATGTTTTTACCATATACACGATCAGGAGATTCCTCCATCTGAGCGATGGTCTTCTTAGAGATCACCGATTTATCTTTTAGCGTAATATCATCTGTAGTGGCATACTTGTCTTCCAGCTTCATCAATAGCCATCCGTTCTCCCCTCTTCCGTAGGCTTTCACTAAGGCAAATTCTCCTTTTAGTTTTTTTCCTTTCAGTTTAATTTTCAATTTGCCGGAATAAAGCTGATGCAGCAGATTTTTTTCCTGCTTCTTCAGGTCTCCTTCAAGAGGTTCTGCAGCTTCATAAGTTCCTTCATCCCAGACAATGACCGTTCCGCCACCATACTGACCCTTGGGAATAATCCCTTCAAAGTCTTTATAATCATATGGATGGTCTTCCACCATCATCGCTAGCCTTTTGATATCCGGGTCCAGTGATGGTCCTTTAGGGACCGCCCAGCTTTTCAGGACGCCATCCATTTCCAGACGAAAATCGTAATGTAAATGTGAAGCATCGTGCTTTTGAACGACAAATCTCAGTTCTTTCCCTGACGGAACACCACCAAAGGGTTCAGGCGTTTTGTCTTGAGACCTTTTTTTCTGATAGTTTGATAAGCTCATATTGAATTTTTTAATCAAAAAAATCTCCCTGACAATGCCAGAAAGACCAGATCATTAAAAAGCTTTCTGCTGTTAGCTCCTTGCTTTTTAAATTATTTTTTATGCTTATCTTTTAAATAAGCTTCAAGTGTCTTGCGGTTATTAGATCCCGTTGCACGGATCGCTCCGGCCACTGCCTGCGAACTTACTCCCAGTTTATCTTTGAAGTATTGAATTTCATAATTTTCAGAACCACTGACCTGGCTGCGGTCACGCTGGTCTTTTTTTGATTTATTGTCTGCCATAATGTGATTTTGATGAAAAAGAAACAAATAAAATGCCAGCATAAGATATTATAAAGGATAATAAGACAGCCTATCCGTTAATTCCTGATTATTTTTTCAGATTGAATGATTTGTTTCTTTTTCTGAAAAATATACAAATGCCCCAATGATCGGTAAACCGAACTGCAACCAGATATAATTGTTTTTTTGCCTTTTTGTAAGGTCTTTATTTTTTAAAATATCTCTGATTGTGATTATGTTTAATACTGCAAATGCAATAATCAAATAAGTTAGGGCTTCATGAAATTTCGCATACTGGCGATTTTTTGGTATAAACCTCATCCGGAAATTACATCACAGCATTTTTATTATCATAATAAGACCTTCAATCCGGTACTTTTACCGGATTCTATTTTTGTTCTCAAATTTTCAAAATAACCGCAAAAAGGCAGCTAAGGTATTGTTGCCAGCCGCCGACCTATGCCAACAAAAGACTACGGCATAAACAGTTTCCTCCCTAAAGATACCTACCAATTATTCCGTTTCCTTTTGTTTTCTGCTATTGGCAACACTTCATTTCTGCTTTCTTTTTTCGGTTTTCTTTTGTAAAATATTGATTAAAGCCTAAAAAGCTTGGAGAGGAATGGGAAGAGAAAAGATTGAAAAAGCTTTTACCCTAAAAAACAGGTACATAATAGTTCACTCATGTTTTAAATAAAGGCTGCTTAACTTAAGTACGGGAAATAAAAGGCTCTGCCGTACTCAGAGCAATAACAATGAAATATAATATAGTAAATGAGATCAAATTGATCTATACAAGAAAAGGAAATACCGAAAAAAAAGTACTGAACTCCAAGGATGCTACAGATATTTTCCGGGAACATTTTGATGCAGATCAGATCGATTACCGAGAGTCATTTTATTCAATGTATATGAATCAAGCTAATACGGTTTTAGGAATACAAAAAATTTCAGAATCTGGAATTACCTCTTCTCTCGTTGATACCAGAATCATCATGCAGGGGGCTTTATTATGTAATGCCGTGTCATTTATAATAGCTCACAACCACCCTTCAGGAAACTTGACACCTTCACGTGAGGACATACACATTACACACAAAATAAGGAGGCTGCCCAACTATTAAACATTAACTTGCTGGATCATTGTATAATAACTTCTATTGATTCCTTCTCCTTTTCAGATGAAGGTATATTATAAGAATCCTCATTTCTTAAAAGTAAGAATCCAGAGCCAATTATGGACTGGATTCTTATAGCGTTGCGAAAAGATAACTGTCCTTCATCGCTCGTTATAAAGTGAAGTGATATCATTTATTTTCTTTTAGAAAATTATCAATATGGAAAAAAAGACTTTCTTTCACCGGAATGAAATTATAATCAAGTGCTTTTACCACTTTTTCATTAGACATCATGTGAAAAGATGTTAAGAATTCTATATTGGGTTTGGTCAGCAGTCTTAATTTCGGAATTTGTCCTGCCGTCAGAATATTCAGAGCTTTTCCAAAATTTAATAATTTTCTCGATAAAATAACAGGTCTTTTTTTATGAAACTTTTCTCTTGCCATTTGAGCAAGACTGCTGTACTTTTGATTTTCTGAGACAATCAAAAAGCGTTCTCCAAAAAGATTTTTATCCATAAGCTCAATTGCTATTTCTGCCACATCTCTTACATCAACACACCCTGATCCTCCGGAGAAAGTATAAAATTTATTGATGAAAGTCTGTAAAAATTCCCCACTGCTTTTTCTCCAGTTTCCGCTTCCGATAATCATTCCCGGATTGATAATAATTGTGTTTAACCCTTCATTAAAAGCATTGCAGACAACAGTATCAGCCTTATATTTTGAAGTGGCATATACCGTACCCTCTGTCTCGCTTATAAAGCCAGAATTCTCATCGATTGGCCTGCTATTTTTTCCATTATCAAAAATAACTCCTGAACTTACATAGAGAAACTTTCTCACCTCAGAATATTTACAACATTCTATGAGATTTTCAGTCCCCCGAATATTTATTTTGTCAACCTCCTTTTGTTCTGCGGGGTCATAACTCACTTTTGCAGCGCAATGATACACCTCCGCTACATCTTCTAACGCTTTTCGCAAAGCTCTTTTATCATTTAGATCTGCATCTATCCACTGTATTTTATTATAAAAAAGATCAGCGTCTGCGGTATAATATTGCAGTGATCTTCTAACCTCATCCAGATCACTTGAATTTCTTTTTGTGGCCCGAACTGTTTTACCTTTTTTTAAAAGCTTCAAAACTAATACTCTACCAAGAATTCCGGTAGCTCCTGTCACTAAGATCACCGTCATACTATTTTAAATTTAGTGTTCATGAATATAATTTTATTCTGCTGCAGCATCCCTTGCTTTACTCTCCGGATCAGTAGTTGCTGCGGCAATAACTTCAATAGGATCACCTTTTGATTTTGCTAAAAGCTAAGGATTTCATGGGGCGAAAATTATTATTATCTTTTTTTATTTCAGGATCCTTTCCCACTTTATCTTCCTTCCCGCCAATTAAAATTGTCCTTTTGGTGTCATCGTTACGTATTTTAATTACATTATTGAATGGTATTTCTGTTTATAAAATTTAAGCTGTACTCAAACACATCATTTTTTATCAGATTTCCGCTGAATAGATTAAAAAATGAGCCCTGGATGAGAATATGCCCTTTCAGGTTTTTTACATATACGGAAGCATCTTTTTTTAAAAATCTGTTTTCAACATTTTTGGCATTCACAACCATCACAGATCCACTTCCTATACATGACGCTTTATAACCTTTCTCGATGAGTACTGCCATTCCACTTTTTAACCCGAGTCCCACATATTGATTATGGTTAATAACAGCTTTTACCAAATTTTTGCTTCTTTCTCCGTGCATAAACCGGGTATCAATAATGCAATTGTTTATAAACCCCAGACCTGCATCGGTCACTCCGGTATCATCTACTATCAACCCCGAAATGCACATTGCTGCCGCATTAATACCGACCAGGGTAAAGTTATCTTCATACTGGTATTTTTTGTTTAAAAGCTCCAGTATTGCCGAGCCTCGCAAAGCCTTACAGATTTGAGAAGTATTGCCCACAAAAACAACTACCCCAGCCTGCGATATCCTTAAGAAATACTTATTGAGATCCTGCTTTTTACCTATGGCAATACACCCAATATTATTGCAGCCAGCTTCCTTTAATAGTTTAAAGTGGGGATCGTTGCAACGATGCCGTAAATTCCTTACGGTTGTCATTATTTCAATCCTGTCATTTTTTTGTTCTGATGATAGCCTGGGAATTTCAGAAAAGAACTGATCTGAAACCCATCCGTGCGATGCTTCACCGTTAGTATCTGTACTACGAATGATGACGATTCTGCCCTTAGGAGTCATAAATTACAGATTTCCGGTTTTAACATCAGCACTGTCTCTTTCCTGTTTTATGGTATCTGACATTTCATCAAGCGTCTGAATCGTATCGGAGGCTTTGTCATTCACCGTTTCTCTTTTGTTATCCTTATTAATGTACTGGGTTTCGGACTTTGTACATGCTGTAAGACTGTATAATAAAAATAGAGATAGTGCTAAGTTTTTCATAATAATTAGGTTTGGTTAGATCAAACTTAATCAATCAGAAAGCTAAAAATTTATGAGGTAAATCACAATTACCGGAAATAAAAAGCTCCTCTATTGTAGAGAAGCTTACTCAAAATGCAAAAAGTGGATAGGATGAAAGCAAAAGGTATGGCTAATGTCTTTTATGGATTATGACACTCATCATAATATCATTAAATATATTATGCTATATGGTAATGCTATTCTATCATGTTTATTCAAACGTTAGCATTGAAAAGTATGTTATTTGGCATCCTGCCTCATTTCTTTATCAATCGGTTAATTATCTGACTTCCTTTCCAATTCCCGGGCTATCTCCATGATAAGGATACTGTAAGGCCACCACCAGTTTGCCGCTTCTTTTAAATGCAATATAATACTCCATAGTTTGTTCAGGCACAAGACTTCTGTGGTCAATATCTATCCATAATGGGATGGAGGCATTTACCATATCAGTATTAAGGATCGGATTGTTTCTCATATACAATTCTTTATCATCAAAAAAAGAACTGCCTATTTCAGGGTCATTCAAATTTAAGTCAATAACAACAACTAATTTACACTGTAATATAATTTAAATCATAAAACTCCTCCTTAGTTACTTGTATTTTTAACACTTCTATTAACCTATTATGATATGAAAAACTATATTTTAATTTTTTGCATGATACCCCTTATTGCTGCCTGTAATGGAGACCGGAAAAATAATATGGAGTCGCTTAGTAACTTGAAAAACATTAGTGTTGTGAATGCTGAAGATCCTATCTGTCACATGTCTACTTTGGGATCTATTTCCGATACCCTTATGCATAAAGGATCTCTTTATGGCTTCTGCAGCACAGATTGCAAAACAAAGTTTAAAAAACAACCTGAAATTTATGCTGTACCGCCTCATGGCAGAAATCCTTTATAGCATTACACGATCCAATTGTTGCGGAAAGGCTGAAGACTCTTTCAATATATCCGTAATATACTGAAAAAAGATACATTTTAAGATACACAAAATTTGCAACGAAAGCATTGGACGAACATGAGAAGCTGAAATGTAGTATGTATAATACCATATAAATTATACTTTAGAAAGCCCGACTTCATATTATACATCATTAACCCTCGATACAATTGACCTGACACGATAAACCAAACATCCTGTGTTATTACAACAAACTACTATAAAAGTTTAACATTTTATATTTTTTTTCTTTCTTGACGCCATCTTTTACCATGTCACAATTAACTATTTACCTGCTTTAACCAGATTCTAATTTTATCACTTTTATGGCATTTTTTCTATTTTTAAAAGCAAAAAAAGTTCCAGGGGTTCCTACACAAAAAAAGGGAGCTTATCATGACACAGAGAGCATTAAGGACTTTGAGAGTGCTGACGATGCTTTAAAAGTGTATGAATCAGTAAAAAATAAATTTCTAAATATAAATAAATGGAGTGTTTACTGTGGAACTACCCTTGCAGAATTTAAGCTTTACGACTGCAATGGCCAAGAGATCAGCCGAAGGCCCCAGAAAGGGGACTTTGTGAGAATAAACATAATGGCATGTCCTACTGTTGATAGTCCTTACTTTTGGGTAAGGGTGCAAAGTATGGCAGAAACGAATTCTGCAGACACTCAAAAAACTGCTATCATCTTCCAACCTTCATATAGACCGACCGGAGATCCACGCCATATTGAACATTTTTACAGCAGGTATTCAACCTCCACTTTTATGATTTCCAGGGAAAACTGCCAAATTAAGGCTGCTGTATATGGTAGAAATGAAGCTCCAAATTTAAATACCGATCCTCTCAACATCATGAGAAATATACTGACGGGTCTGTTAGCCATCGTAGGTTTATCAAAATTCCAGTGGAAAATGTTTACCGACAGGCTGATTGATTTCCAATTCCATCAATAATCCATCTCCTAAAGTAAAAAAGTGACATTAAGGACTGTATCAAAAAAATCCAAAGCTATTAATGGCAAAACTGTACTTTTTGTGCCATTCAGATTATTATAAAAACCAAGTCTTCCCTATCAGATTTCAATAAATTTTTTCCTTTGATTTTGGTCCGGAAGAAAGCACTTTTGTGCAGAAATTTTCATTCTGTTGCGAGATACGACATCATATAAACCATCACCAAGTGTTTTTGGCAGCAAAGCACCAATTTTCAAAATAGAATATATACCGCCCAATAGATTTGCTATTTCAAAGACAGCCCGGGACTTGATTAAATACTGCCCATCAGATTTTAATAGATACAAGGTATTAAACTGTGTGGTTTCAAGACCTCTGTCCATTAGAAACTTCTGACCAAATCCAGACTGTAAAGAGCAGAATAAAAATTTATCTTTTTTGTCTCTCTCCAGTATCCATTGTACCCAGAAGTTGCAAAAACCACATTCTCCATCAAAAAATACAATATTTTTGTTTAAATTACTATCCATTGTCTAAATTCTTAATTGTTATTACTTTTAAGCAATTCATGTAACTTCAAGAGTATTCGGCTACTATTAGATAGCTGTTTTATTTCATTCACCGTTTTCTTAAAAAGATACGTTGACCATCTCTTAGCCTATGGCATTAGCTGTTTCTGAGGTTAGCCATACTAATTTTTAAATTTAAGAAATTACAGAGCCATGGATTATGAGTGTGATCATATACTATTCCAGCGTAGGAATGTCTCTGTGAATCCTCAGCTGTTTAAATTTTACTTTTGATTAGATAAGGCTATTCTTTACCAGAAATCTGAATTAGCCGAATCCAGATTGTAGAAAAAAACTAAATATAAAATAGAGATAGCCCATAATAATATATTGATAATCATTTAACTATCAACAATTATGAAAATAGAAAGGTTTCCCGGGATCCGGGAAACCTTTTAAAAGTTATATTTCCTAAACAAAGCTTTAAGATCTTTACATGGTTCTTTTTTAAGGTTTCCTTTATTGCAGAGAATGACGGCTACTCCCACTTTCAAAAAAGCTTAAACATAATTCTGATTGGTTTTGCCATCTTCTGTGTGAATAAGGCTCTGCCAAAAGACAAATTGAACAGTATCGCTTCCAATCCTCCGGCAAGGATCTTCTCTACTTATCACTACCCGAGCCAAGAATTCTAATCCATCCATTGTCAACTAAAATTCCACCTGTCATGTATACAACTGCACCCATTGGAGACCGGGTTGTAACTTGGATTTTATATAGAGCATCCTTTGCTTTGCCTGTGTCAACTGGCAATATTTCCACTTTGTTTTTAGCAGAATCTATCCATTCTTTTACAAGTGGCCAACCAGGGTCAGTATTGTTTACTAATTCATCAATAGAACGCATTTTCGTTTGTCCATAAGTTGCTAATGAGAATAAGGACAATATGATAATTGTCAAAACTTTTGTCATGTTGGATCGTTTTTAAGAGATTCTTGCTTGTGTCAACACTTGTACAAAGTACATAATTCAAATATATAAGCACTAATTAATATATTAACTAGGTTCTAGCCACTTACAAAGATTGTTAAAATCAAATTTAGACATATATTTTTGATATGGTACATTGAAATATATAGTTTTCTAATTTAAAATAAAAACAGCGTACGCATATAAATGTGCACGCTGTTTTTTTTTCAATTTTAGTTAATCAACTTTAGTAGAAATTAATTTATATTATCTATTTCTTAATAAATTTAACTGATTTCACTATATTGCCAACCCCAACAACTTTAATTATGTAAACTCCTGATTGTAAGTCAGAAAAATTCAAAACCCCTTTAAAATCATTGATTTCCTTAGTTAATATAAGCTGACCTGAAATAGTAAAAACCGTAACAGAGATAATTTTTTCATCTGATGAAACAGTCAAGTAATCTTGTACAGGATTGGGGTATACCTTCAGACTATTTGAGATTGATGATATTTCCTGAGATTGTAAATTTCCAGTGACACAAGAGATTGGAAGTAAAATTGTTCTTCCAATATTGGTAGTACCGTTACCTAATTGCCCCTCCGAATTCCACCCTGTTACAGATAAAATTCCATCATTTGCTATAGTATATGTATTATAATCGCTTAGTGATACGCTCTTTCTATCGCCAGACGTTCCTATCTGCACAGGATTTCTTCTACGTACTACCGTACCATCTCCTAACGTTCCATTTCCGTTTGCTCCCCAAGCCCACAATGTACCATCATTTTTAATGGCTGCTGATGAAAAACTTGATGTTTCAACAAGTTTCCAGTTTGTGGCTGTCCCCACCGGATAAGGGCTGGCACTTGAACCTAATCCTGTTCCCAATGCTGAACCTGAAGTTCCCTCTATTCCCAATTGCGAATGAATATTGCTTCCCCATCCATAAAGGGTTCCATCTGTTTTTATTGCTAAAGAGTGACTACCTTTGGCAGCAATACTTTTCCAGGTTGTCCCTGTGAGTATCTTTACAGGAGTAGTTTTATTCGTTGTAGAACCAATTCCTAACTGCCCTTCGTAATTTTGACCCCAAGCCCAAATAGTTCCATCTGTTTTTAAAGCTAGAGAATGATTATCTCCCGCAGTGACAGTTTTCCAATTTGTTAGTGTTCCAATCTGTGTAGGAATATTGTTATTATAAGTAGTTCCATTTCCATATTGGCCATATGTATTCTGACCCCAAGCCCATAATGTTCCATTGGCCTTTACTGCGATAGTAAAATATGAGCCTACGGCAACACTTACCCAGTCTGTGGCCATTCCTATTTTTACCGGGGTTGTCTTGTCAACAGTATTACCAGTTCCAAGTTGTCCAAAATTGTTACGCCCCCAAACCCAAAGTGTTCCATCTGTTTTAATAGCTGCAACATGCTGGTCTCCCGCAGACATTTTCCAGATGTTTGAAATTCCAATTTGCACTGGAGCCGTTCTATTAATTGTGGTTCCATCTCCCAATTGTCCAAATTCATTTTTACCCCAAGACCACGTTGTATCATCTGACTTCACGGCTATAGCATAAGTAGAGCCGCCGGCAACGGTATTCCAGCAACCAGAGTCGGCAGGCGTAGCAAATGTTCCTCCATAAACCCAACGGCTTTGGCTGGAACCACAATGAGATGCCACCCAATAGTAGTAGGTAGTATTCGGTGTTAAGTTTGATAAATTAACTGTATTTGATAGAGTAGTACCATCTATACCTCCGACAATCTGATTTGTACTGTAAGCATACATATAACCGTTAGAAGGTGCCGTCGTAGCTCCTGCCCAGTTAATGGTAGCAGTTGTAGAAGTAATATTTGCAACAGAAAGTTGAGATGGAACACTACAATTTGACGGACAGATAATAGCAGTGAAAGTATTTTTTTGAACAAGAGTATTATCTCCTAATTGGCCATTACTGTTCAGTCCTGAAGTTCTTAAAGAGCCTTCAAAATTTACTTCAAGACTGTGATTATTTCCAGCAGACACCAGTAAACTGTTTGTAGAAGTACCTACTTGAGTAGGAGTATTTACCGTATTGCCGCTTGTACCGCTCCCGAGTTGTCCATAAGTATTATATCCCCATGACCAAAGAGTTCCATCTGTTTTAATTCCTAAAGCGTGATTTGCTCCAGCACTAATAATATTCCAATTTGTAGCTGTTCCAATTTGTACTGGTGAATTACTGTTACTCAAAGTCGATCCCCAACCCCAAAGAGTACCGTTAGATTTTACAGCTAATGTGTAGTTAGATCCTGCAGAAATTTTAAGCCAGTTTGTAGCTGTTCCCACCTGCTTTGGCGAAAAATCATATATCGTTTGGACATTTGTTCCATTACCTAATTGCCCAAATGTATTGCTGCCCCAGGTCCAGAGAGTTCCATCAGCTTTTATACCTACAGAGTGATCGCTACCTGCAGCAATCTTTACCCAATTTGTCGCTGTTCCTATTTTCCAGGGAATAGGTCTTAAAACATCGGATCCATCTCCCAACTGTCCATCATAATTATCTCCCCAAGCCCAAAGGGTTCCATCTGTTCTAAGTGCTAACGAATGAGTAGATCCTGCACTCACGTCTTTCCAGGTAGTAACCGTACCGATTTGTGTCGGAACAATCCTATTGGCGTTAGTATAATCTCCTAATTTACTCCTTGAGTTGTCTCCCCAAGCCCAAAGGGTTCCATCTTTTTTAATAGCTAATACATGACTACTCCCTGCGCTCACTGTCTTCCAATTGCTTTCTGTACCTATCTGAACTGCAGCATTTCTTGCAATTGCTCCTCCATCTCCTAAATTGCTGTAATTATCATTTCCCCAAGCCCATAAAGTTCCGTCTGTTTTTATTCCTATTGAATAAGAAGATCCAGCACTAATAACCTCCCAACAACCTCCAGTGTTTTGTGGCGTTGCTTTTACTAGTCCATATTGAGAATATCCTATCCAAACAGTACTTGTATTTTGGGTTTTAAGTGTAGTTAAAATATTGCTTGGAAGGTTTGAGTTTGAAGAAGTATAAATCATACAATCGCTAAAATTCTGCAATCCACTTCCCCCCAATGCAATCCACTCTCTACCATTGTTGTCAACATCAAGAGCATTTAAAGTGCTTCCTCCAAGACAAGAATTACTTTGAGTGTAACTACTAAGTAAAGTTCCAAAATTTGTATACGTCAACATACCATCAATACCTTCAACATATACTTTCGTATCTGAGGCATTTAATAGTTTTTTCACATTCTGTCCAATAAACGTAAAGTCAGTTCCATTAAATTTATACAATGTATTGTTATTTGTAACCCAAACTCCATTGTTGCTATCAACCTTTAAAGAATTTATGTTTGGAAGTGAAGAATAGGTAGTCCAAGTAGTACCATTAAATTTAGTAAGTCCCCCTGATGTGATCACCCATAAATTATTGGCACCATCTACTGCGATACCCTTAATTGCATTATTGGGTAGTCCGGAGTTTGAGGCAGTATAATTACTCCAAGTCGTTCCGTTTAATAAAATAATCCCGTTGTTTTGCGATGCCATCCATTTTCTTTGTAAACCATCGATTTCTATTTCCAGGATAGCATTGGATATAATACCTGAATTGCTTGTGTTGTAATTTGTAAATGCAGTTCCGTTGAATGTTGAAACACCATTGTTTGTTGATAACCATAACAAACCGTTATTATCAATTTCAATGTCCCTCACATTATTGCTGCCGATTCCTGAATTTGAGGTATTATAAACCTCAGATGAGTATTGCCCAAAGGCAGTTACAGAAAGGAAAATAAGCAACATTAAGTAAATTTTTCTCATGTTGAATTTATTTTAAAAAGTTTTAAATGTTTAATTGATAGCAATCGCTAAAAATTGTAATTAGTTGCTTTCTTAGAGTAAAAAAGCAAAATTTTATTGCAGAAAAAGAAAGAATTATTTTAATGCAGTTGTTTTAATCTAATAAAATTTAATAAGTATTTCATGGGTATTAGTTTAGTATTGTGGATGAATAATAATTATATTATGAAAATTGTATTTTATTGCTTGCAAAAATATACTTTTTGCACGAAACACCAAAGACTTAAAGTAATCTATCAAAACAAAATGAATTTTATAATTCTTTAAAATCACAATCATGAAACAAAAAGTAATTTCAGTTAAAATTAAAAACAATGTATGGAAAGTCACAATCCTCCCAATTATAAGATAATCTATACTGATATTCTTAAAAAGAAATTTCCATATAAGGAAAAAGAATGCGAAAGTTTGATGAATAAGGAGAATTTGGCAGCTCACGATATTATCAAGCTGAATGAAAAAATTTTTGGAAAGACTAGTAATACATCTGAAAAGTTAAATCGAAAACTTTTGTCGTATAGTAAGTCAGATATCTTGAAATGTTGGACTATCAGAAAAAATACAACTTTAATAATAGCCAGCTTGCCAGGCACTTTAAACTTAGCAGGAACAGCATTGCTAAATGGAAAAAAAGTTTTTTGGTATAATGACTTAACGGTCAATACAATAGCAAGTAGCATCAATCCACTACCCACATTATAAACCTTTATTTTGTAGCAAATCTATCGTTATAGCACACTTAATTATCAACAAAATAACCACCGCAAATGAAAATACAAAAAAGCACCTACAATCCAAAAAATCGTAGTTGTGATACTTTATTTGATTAAATAATTGACTTTATATCGGCATCAGAAGGAAAACTAAATATGTACCCCAATACTTAAGATCCTATCGAGATCTTCTAGAAATTGGTTCGATGATAATCCTTCCAAGTTCACAAGGCAGGATTAGATTTAAGATCATTCCCTCTACTTAATTCAATTAGACTTTTGATCATTTAGTCTCCTTCTTAAAGCTAACATATCATCGCTCACTTTCTTATCTAGAATCTTTGCGTAATGCTGCGTAGTTTTGATATTTGTATGACCTAGCATTTTACTTACACTTTCAATCGGAACACCATTAGACAATGTAACAGTAGTGGCGAAAGTATGTCTTGCTATGTGAAATGTCAGCTCTTTATTGATTCCACAGACACTCGCAATTTCTTTGAGATAGGAATTCATTTTCTGATTACTGAGAACAGGAAACAGAAAATCTGAGTTTACACATTGCGGATGATTCTCATATCTTAAAACAAGCTCTTTAGCTACAGGTAATAGCGGAACTCTTGTTAAGGTGTCGGTTTTCTGACGATGTGTGAATATCCATTGGTCGCTGTCTATGGAGCGGTTCCGTCAGATCTGACGTTATTCTTTTTATAAAGAATAAAAGGTTGAATGTTTTGTTCATGATGTGGTAACTTTAATTGTTAATAATTTAATTTTTGTTACCACTTTTGCAAGATGTACAATCGTTAGACTGCCTATTGGTTAGGTTCCTCTGAACTTTTCGTGACCCATTTTCCAATTTTCACGATGGATCACTAAAAAGGTCATATAAATCGTGACCTATTTTGATTTTTTTGACTTTAGCCTAAAAACAAAAAACGCTGTAAACATCAATGTTTACAGCGTTTAAGCTTATTTTGGTTTCTAACCTAGCGGAGAGAGAGGGATTCGAACCCCCGGACCTGTTACAGTCAATAGTTTTCAAGACTATCGCAATCGACCACTCTGCCATCTCTCCTGAATTACGGATATACCGTTGTTTTCAGTGGTGCAAATATATAATGTTTTTTATAACTGACAAAATATTTTTTTAGTCTTTGCGAAAAAATATTGAGTTGTTCTGTTAGAATGCCAGTAACTCGTTTATAGAAGCCAGTTTAACCTTTATTACTCCCTTTCTTAACCAATATACAGCATAAATCCAGTATCCCAACCATTAAGATCTAGACTATCCACCCTACATTCTTTCTCCAGACAGTATAATCTATATCTTTTTCGTCTATTTCCAAAATACTTTCCACATTGGGAATCTTATTGATCTCTTCGTGAGAAAAAGCAGGCAAAGTCATTTCCAATCGCATTTCATTAAGTTTACTTTTATCTTCTACCGGATATCGTATTCCCCCTGCTGTCAGCTGTGTACCATATCGTTGGGGCCTGCTCTGGAAAACCTCAATCCGGTCATACAGGTACGCCATATTTGCAGGACTTACATTACTTCTATTTTCCATCATCATTCTTAAACATTCTTTCATGAATTCAGGCTCACTAATAGAGTGCTGAATAATCAACCATGCCGCATCACTCCCTTCCCCTCCTACTTTTGAAATAGTTGGAAAACCAATTTCTTTGATGATCTGCCGGAGCCTTTGTGCATTATCCCTATGCACAAGTTTCATTTCAGGATGATAACCTCCGGAAAGTTTTCCCTCAGAAGCCAGTTTTTCTCTTACTGACAAATCTTTTTGTGCCAGTTCAATTAATTCTTTTGAAAATGCTTCGTTCATATCTTTATTAATTCAAACTGTTCACAAATCCTTAAAACAATCATAATCTTCAATTCAGGCAATTCGCCAAACAGACGTTTAATTTTGTACAAAATTAATATACAGAATTAAAATGAAGAAAATTTTTACCTCCATTTTGTTTTGTGCATCCATCTTTTTCTATGCACAGACCGGTACTGTTTCAGGAAACATCAATGACGATTCCAAATTATCTTTGCCGGGTGCAAAAATCTCTCTGATACCGGGAAACATTTACACAACCTCCGATGATCACGGTAATTTTGTGTTCCTGAATGTCCCACCGGGAAATTATACCATGAAAGTGGATTATCTGGGCTATGGTACCAGTGAATATAATGTGACTGTAGAAGCTGAAAGGAATACAAGACAGAATATCATTTTCACAAAAAAGGAAACGGAAATTGCAGAAGTGGTGGTAAGCGGAGCAACGCTGAAAAATCAGGCCAGAGCACTAAACAAGCAGAAAAACAATGCCAATATCACAAACGTAATCTCATCTGACCAGATAGGGCGTTTTCCTGATGCCAATATCGGTGATGCACTGAAGCGTGTTCCCGGGATCACCATACAAAATGACCAGGGCGAAGCAAGAAACCTGATCATCAGAGGGCTTGCTCCAAACCTGAACTCAGTGACATTGAATGGTGACAGGATTCCTTCTGCTGAAGGGGATAACCGTAATGTACAGATGGATCTTATTCCCTCTGATATGATTTCTACCATTGAAGTGAATAAAACCCTTACTCCGGATATGGATGCTGATGCCATCGGAGGTTCGGTGAATCTTATTACAAGAGCTTCTCCAAACGGCCAGAGGATTTCAGCTACATTGGCAGGCGGGTATAATCCGATTCGCGAAAAAGGAAATTATACGGCAGGATTCGTTTATGGAAACCGTTTCCTGAACAAGAAATTAGGCGCTGTTTTCAGTTTCTCTTATAACAATAATAATTTTGGTTCTGATAATATTGAACCGACCTGGAGCCAGGCAAATGATCCGGCACAGACGGTGTATATCAGCAAAATGGGGGTCCGTTATTATAATGAACACCGCATCAGGCACAGTTTTGACCTGAATATGGATTATGAATTCAATTCCAAGAATAAAATCTATGCTTCAGCGATGTACAATTTCAGAACGGACAAGGAAAACAGGTTTGCATTGGGATATAAAATAAAACCGGTTTATAATGATGACGAAACAGAGATCACAGGATGGAAAGGAAGTATTACAAGACAGAATAAAAGTGGCGACTTTAATAATGATAATACCCGTCTTAAGAGACAGAAGGTTCAAAATTATGCTTTGAGAGGTGAACATCTTTTGGGTTCAAAGATCGATCTGGACTGGTCTATGAATTATGCAACGGCCAGCGAAAAGAAACCTCATGAGCGGTATATAGAGTTTGAAAACGGAAAGATGACTTTCTCTTCGGATCTTAGTGATCCGGAAAGACCAATGGTTACTCCCCTTTCTGCGGATAATTTAGGCGTTTATAAATTGAGTGATCTTTCAGACTCCAACAGTTTTACGCAAGAGAAGGAATATGGAGCGAAGGTTAATGTTCGGTTTCCGTTTTCTGTGATCAATGACCAGAAAGGAAGACTTCGGGCAGGTCTCCGTTTACGCCTGAAAGAAAAGGAGCGGAACAATGATTATTATGCTTTTGAGCCCCTGAATGATATGGGAAGTCTGTTGTCTGTGCCTACACTTCATTTTGACGGTCAGAATTTTCAACCGGGAAATTATGTCCCGGGAACTTTTGTGGATCCTTCTTATCTGGGTGGTTTGGATCTGTTTAATGCCAATTTATTTAAAGGAGAATCCAAACCGGAAGAATTTCTTTCAAGTAATTATACGGCTAAAGAAAACATCTATGCAGGATATATCAGATGGGATCAGGATTTCAACGATAAGCTTTCTATGATCGTTGGAGCACGTATTGAAACCACAAAGATTGATTATACAGGAAATTACGTGCTGAATGAGGAAGATCTTGAAGGGAAGATCAACCGTACCAATACATATACGAATGTGCTTCCCAATCTTTCTTTCAAATATGTTCCTGTTCAGGATCTTGTACTTCGTGCTGCTTTTACAACAGCTTTAGCCCGTCCGAATTATTATTCGCTGGTGCCTTACCTGAATGTGATTTCGGCAGATGAAACCATAGCAGCCGGAAATCCTGATCTGAAGGCCACTTACGCCTATAATTTCGATTTTATGGCAGAAAAATACTTTAAATCTGTGGGAATTCTTTCAGGGGGTGTTTTTTATAAGAATCTGAAGGATTTTATTTATACCTATTCGAGAAGGAATTATACATCAGGGGATTTTGGAAATGATTTTGCAGGACAGTCCAACCCTATTCCCGCAGGAGAAAATAACTGGAGATTTACACAGCAGCGTAATGGTGACAATGTAGATATTTACGGTTTCGAGGTAGCATTGCAACGTCAGCTTGACTTTATTCCAGGGGCTTTCTGGAAGGGTCTTGGTGTCTATGTGAATTATACGTACACGAAATCAAAAGCAAAAGGGATCACGAATGAGGATGGTCTGGAAAGAACGGATGTAGGACTTCCGGGAGCTGCTCCACATATGTTCAACGGATCTCTTTCATGGGAGAACAAACGTTTTTCGGCAAGAGTTTCTATGAATTATGCTTCTCATTATATTGATGAGTTGGGCGGAAAATCATTTGAAGACCGCTATTATGACAAGCAGGTGTTTCTTGATGCCAATGCATCTTATAAAATTACTAACCAGCTGAGAATTTTTGCCGAAGCCAATAATTTAACTAATCAGCCGTTACGATACTATCAGGGAATCCAGAGCAGAACAGCACAGGTGGAATATTACCGTCCAAGATACACGATGGGATTGAAATTTGATTTTTAAACATATGAAAAAGATATCATTTATTATAGGTCTGGCAATTTTTCCATTGGTAATCAATTGTACGGGACAGCAACATTTGGGACAAAAAATAAAGCCTTCGGTAATTACCGAAACAGTAATGCATGACACGGATGATCCCGCGATCTGGATCAATCCTGAAAACGCTTCAAAAAGTATCATTATCGGGACGGATAAGGATACAGACGGCGGTCTTTATGCTTTCGACCTGAACGGAAAGATCATCAGTAAAGTACCGGGATTAAAGCGTCCGAACAATGTAGACCTTGAATATGGTTTTATGCTGAACGGAAAGAAAACGGATATTGCCGCCGTAACGGAAAGGGAAACCAATATGGTAAAGCTTTACAGTCTTCCCGATTTAAAGGAAGTCGGTGGATTTAGCGTATTTGACGGTGAAACGGAACGAAGTCCGATGGGAATTTCAATGTATAAAAATCCTGCTACAGCAGAGATCTATGCTGTTGTGGGAAGAAAATCGGGCCCGGCAGACGGTTATCTCTGGCAGTATAAACTTACTGAAAAAGACGGAAAAATAACGGGTGAAGTGATACGCAAATTTGGAAAATACAGCGGTCTGAAGGAGATTGAGAGTATTGCCGTAGATGATGCAATGGGCTATATTTACTATTCTGACGAACAGTTCGGGGTACATCAATATTATGCTGATCCAGCTAAGGGAAATGAAGAACTTCTTGTTTTTGGAAAGGGTGATTTTAAGTCTGATGTGGAGGGTATTTCGATCTACCCTATTTCAGCTGAAACGGGATATATTCTGGTCTCTAATCAGCAGAAAGACACGTTTAATGTGTACCTCAGAGAAAATCCAGCCAAGGGAAGAATTGCAGAAATTCCGGTTTCCACCAGTGAAAGTGATGGTTCCGAGGTAACGAATGTGAATTTAGGACCTCTGTTTCCAAAAGGTGTATTTGTAGCCATGAGCAACGGAAAGGTATTTCATTTTTATGACTGGAGGGTTATTGAGGAGAGAATCAAAGCAGCTGGAAAGGCTGAGAAGTAATTATGTCTTAATTGATGATATACGGGGAGTATTGTGATAAAGTATGGATCTGATTTTTAATGCCAATAATCTCTTAATTTTTTTTTAGATTGATTATAGATGCCGCATAAAAAATATCACTACTTTAGGATAAATAAAAGCGGAATCTGAAAAGCTTGTAACAGAGTAGGAAAATTTTAAAAAATTAAATCATGAAAAATCTTAAAAAAAATCTCAAGAGAGGGTTTAAAACCAGTAAAAGGAGGCACTAAAGAAGGATGCCCGGGCCCCGGATCTCCATTTTATCGTCCTTATACTTCACAAGAACAATGTGAAACTGCAACAGGTAAAACCTGTTATTATTCAGAACAAAGCTACTGTTTCCCAGAAGGGTGGAATCCTGATTTACTTTAACTTACCTCATGAAAACTCTATTTTTCTGTTAATAAAAACTACAGAATTGAAGTTTTATAGTACAACAAAAGCCAACTCAAAGGAGTTGGCTTTCTTTGAATTTACATTTTTTTTGAATAGATACATTTTCGGGGAGTTTACCAACTTTTATGGAAGAAAAGGAAAAATGATATTTAATTTTAGATAATGATATATAATATGCACCACAGTAATTGAACAACAGCACCTTATTATATTCTTAATGTATCTCACTGCATTATTCATACTTCCAATCTCTTTATCATTAAATTTATTATAGTAAAGATATACTGACGTATTTTAGACAGAAACGGAGCTTTCACTCATCATATGCAAGTAGAAATAAATCTTGAATAACAAATAAAATATTAATCAATAAATAACATCCATTCTTTAAATGGCGAAGAATTTTATGTTATGGCCGGTACGTACCGAATAACCTATCCCATAGAGAAGTATAGAATCCAAAATTTTTGCTCTCATCCAAATGATGTTGATTATGAAAGCTCGTTGTTCCTACAAAAAAGCGGTCAAATGATTCAGGAAAAAATTCTCTGTTCAGGTGTCCAACCGTTCCCCAAACCAGATTGATGAATAGGTAAAGGGTAATGGAAATAATAGAAAAATCATAACTCATCAATAAAGCTAAAATCATCAGCCCAAAACCGAGGGTTTCAAAAGGGTGCAATACAAAAAGGCTTAGAAAATTGGTACTTACATGCTCATGATGCTTGCCATGCAGTATTCTATATATGAAAGGCAGATGTGCAGCATAATGAAAAAAATACATCAAAAGTCCATGAGGAGAATTAAAGCAGTGGTTTCCAGAAGTAAAGAAGCTACAGAAGGGTTTTGATCAATACGTATCCAGGTATTTTTCCATAAGAAAGCCCCCAGTAACATCACAAGGCTATTGCAAAAGACTGTAAGAAGGCTGAGATAGAAATCGGATCTTGTGACAGGATGGTTTTTCTCATGCAACAAATCTTTCCGGCATGTTTTTTCAATGAACTGATACAGACCAATGGAAAATAAACACAAGAAAACATTAGATAAAATGCTGAACATGATCCACTGCAACCATGAGAACTGCCAGAAAATCTTTAAAAAACCGGAAAAATCAAACCAATCAGTACCCATACACCGTATTGTCTTTCAACTTAGCTTATAAATGTATGAATTTCATCATAAAATTTCAAATTCTGAGAGATAATAAGCGCGACAGCAATTATTTTAAACATTAAAGTACTCCTCTTTAATAAGTTCAGTCTTTAAATATTTTATCAAAAAAGAAATTATTTTTGCCGCACTTTCCTTTTTAGCTCACGCACTTTTAAGGTAAGCTGTTTTCTCAGGTCATTATGGTATTGCCGATAATTTTTTATGCTTTTTTCCAGTTGCCTTTTTTGGGCCAGATAATCTTCATAAAGCTCACTTAATTCTGAGACTTTTGAAATCATATCAGAAGGCTGGATATCTGCATCATCAGTTGTTTTTTTCAGCAGACTTCGGTAATATTCCATACGGTCTGTAAGGCTGCTGTGAAATTTGGGTTCTATTCCCTGCATGGCTGTTGGTTTATGTATTAAAAATTTAATGGACGTTCACTTTCCGATGGCTGCAGAAGGTGTATCGCTTTGAAATAAAATCTTAATACTTTTGTCCAAAGCATCTTTACCTGCTGATTTTGAATAAATACTGCCCAAGGCAGATGATACCAGGGTTTCATCAGGATCTCCCAATGGAAGAAGCGGCAGACTGGCATATTCACCGGCTGCGATCTGAGGTATAATTCCATTACTGTATTCACCTTCTCCATTCGCATTGAATACTTTATAAATGACGGGATGCAGCTGCCAGGAGATCTTTTTAGGTTTCCGTTTGTCTTCCACTATAAATCCAGCCATATCTTTACCCAACGTCACATCTCCTATCTGAATAACCTGCATATAAGGTTTCAGATTATTGATTACAATCTCGGAAGCCGATGCTGTACTGTTGGAGGTAAGAATATACACTTTATTCAGACCTAAGGCATTCGCACGGAGCGTATTAAAATCAAGAGCATTAGGATCATAAGTGATTTGCTGGGCAAACGTTCTTTTTACTTCGCCTCCGTTTTTGTTTCCTTTGTACGTAATGAATGGTGAAGATATTGAAATCCCTGCCGGAATCAGAGCGCATAGCGCCGCCGCCGAGGATACCGATCCGCCGTAATTGTAACGGAGATCGAGGATCAGCTCCTGAACTCCGGCTGCTTTGAATGCCGCAAATTTCTGGCTAAGAACCGGGGTTATTCCATCCGGAAAATCATAAATGTAGAGATAGCCTGTCTTTTTACCGTTTTTTTCAAATATTTTAGATTCCACAGGCTGTTCCAGGGAGTAACCGTAGTATACCTGAATATTCTTTTCATCAGTTACGGCTCCATTTTTCCAGTTTCCAACGGTGAGCTCTATGACTGTTTGGTCTTTGATGGAAGAGGTTAATTCTCCCGCATTGGCTGCTGTAATGGCTTTGCCGTTGATCTTTGTGATCATCATCCCCCTTTCCAGCCCGGAATTGAATGCCGGAGAGTTTTTCAGGACCAGCTTTATTGCCGTCACTACATTTCCATTGGCCAGCTGCATGACAGCATAATCAAATCCATACATATTTCTAACAGAACGTGGGTAGGAAGAAGGATCCTGGGTATTTACTGCAAATGAAAAACGGTCTTGAGAAGAGAGCAGGCTTTTAAAGAAATCTTTCACCGGAAGACGATAATCCGGTTTAGCGGGCATTTGGTCTGCCCAGTAATAATACCTTCTCATACTGTCCTGTACCCAAAGATTCACAGATTCTGTGCTGCCTTCCGGAAAACGGGGAAGATTCTCATCATCGTTATTATTGCATGAGAAGACAAAAACTGATGCTGTGATAAGCAAAAATAATTGAAAATTAAAATACTTTTTCATACAGAATGGCTGAATTTTACAGATAATCTGCGACGTCAATGTCTCCTTTAACGGTAAGGATTCCATTTTCCATTTTTTCCTGAAGAACAATCAGGTTGGCTCCCATATCCTGTTTTATTTTTACTTTAATAATCTCAGATCCGGTGTAAGGAGTGGCAGTCCCCGGTTTATAGAGTTCCAGATAAACAGGAGCTGTATTACTGAAAAAGCTATATATTTTAACTTCCGTAAATTGATCTTTTCCAATAGAGTTAAATTCTGCCAGCACTACTCCATTTTCTTTTTTGAGAACTCCTTTTACTCCGGCAAGCGTGGCTCCGGAATATTCGCCAAGATTAGGAAAAATGAATTCAAATCCTACTTTTCCCAGGTTGACCTGAGGTTTTACAGCAGAAGCCTGAAGAAAGATTCCCGGAAGATTAAAGAAATTCAAGGTTTTATACTCGTTGATATTGTCATAAGTAATATTGTAGTGGGCAATCTCAATACTCGTTTCGTTGTTGTAGATGCCAAGTCTGTCTGTTTCACCTTCGTCCAGGACAAAGCTAAGTTGGGTCTCTATTTTATTGGTATAAGAAGTACTTCCATTGATGGAGACCGGAGCCCCGTTCAGTTTCAGCTGGAGGATATCGGGTTTGGAGTATCCTTTGATATTGATTTGGGCCGGTTTCTGTGACTTATCAAACGGCTGCAAAACGCTGTTGTCTGTACAGGAAACGAATAGAGCAAAAAATAGAAGTGTAATGAATTTATTCATTGATGATATTTTAAATTATAAAATTTAAACTTAAAAATATTGTCCCGCCCGGACTGGTACGGGACAATAGGATAATTATAAAAAAAAACTATTTGGATATGTTTCCGATCAAAACATTTCTGCGGGGAAGTGCAGATCATTTTTTTGACCGCTAAAGTTTTCATGGTTAGGTTGGCTTATAGCGGCCTGGTTATTTTTTGATAAATTTCAGTTTTTCTGCAGTTTCCCCATCGGAAACCTCAGCTATATAAAATCCTGCCTGCAATGATGCGACATTAATAGATCTTGTATATTGAGCTGAAAGCACTTTCTGTCCCGCTACATTATAAATATGAACGGTCGTTTTGTTTTCGTTAAAATCTGGATTTAGGTGAAGCTGCAGGAAATCTCTTACCGGGTTTTCCGCTATTTTCGTTACATTTTCTTTCTTTTTTACATCCTTTGTGCCCAGGAATGTGGAGGCATAAATAGCCATCTCATCAATATTGATATTCTGAAGGTTATTACCGCTCGGCTTTCTGTTAGACCACAGTCCGATATAGATCTTTTTACCGGCAAAGGCTGAAAGATCAACAATGCTTTCGTTAAACTGAGTTAGGTCATTAGGAAAAGGATTAGCCACAGTTCCTGCAATAATGCTGTAAGGGCTTGGAATGTCATTTCCATCTGCATCCACAGTCATAGCCTGGAAATCCGCCAATGTAGGAACTGGTTTTGCAGGGGTACTTACGTAAATAAACAGGTCACGCCCAATATTAAAATGAGTGGTTCTCTGTCTACCGATGTAGGCCGCTAAGCTAATGGTACCAGATGCTCCCTGCAGATCAATCGGCGGAGAAATAATCCAGTCGTTTTCAGTACCAAAACCAGCAGCATTCCCGGTTGGAACCAAGCTTACTGAATATCTCAGCACTCCTGCAGTGCCATAAGTAAGGGCATTTGTTCCGTTAAAATAGATATTTTGCCCCTGAACCCATCCGTTTCCGTTATTATTCAGATCATGGAGCGTCCATCCCTGAAGATCAGCAGGAGTATCAAAAGAATTGCTCCATACCTGAACCTGGGCAGAAGCAGCTTGTGAAAGCAATACAATAGATAATAAAAATAATTTTTTCATAATACATACAGATTATTAGAGATTAAAAAAAAGCAGGGAAAGACATGGGAAGCTTTCCCTGCATTTAAAATTATTCTACAATAGAGAAGTTATATTTCGTCCAAGTTCCCTGGAAGTCCCCACAGTTTCTAGGGGCAACGTTCCATGGTCCTACGTTGAAGAATGGCTGAGTCATTCCCCAAGCTGAAGCTGTACTTCCCGTAAGCAGGTTAGCAGCAGGGATTCCTGCAGTTCCTGCCCCTGTAACAGAAGTGGTAAATCCGTGTACTTTAACGGTGTTTAAAGTAGAAGCTGAAGACAGTTCAGAACCTGTCCCTTCCACTTTGATACCTACAGGATATCCTGTTACCACAGCGTTATTTAACGTTAATTTTCCAGCTCTTCTGATGTGAATACCATTTTCATATAATGGTCCGGAAGGATTGGATGTAGTATATAAAACATTAGTACGTGATCCTACGATGGTAAGATTGTTGATCACAGGGTTTGTAATAAGCGGTGTAGCAGTACCCGTTGCGTTATTATCCAGCTCTATACCGTTGGTATCAGAAACACCGCCACTAAGACTGTGTGTAGAATTGTTGTCTGCCAAAGCAAGTGCACAAGTGATGGTTCCTGTGTATCCGTTGTCAAAATCAAAGTTATCATCATCCGGAGCAAAAGAAACAAGGTTAGAAGCATTTACTGTACCTCCGAAAAACTCGAAAGAATCATCTTTACCGTAAGATACCTGGATGTGGTCTAAAGTAGTACCATTTCCTACAGCTCCTAAAGTAAGACCGTTGATCTCATTTCCAGAGTTCGGAGCTAAAAGATCGAATCCAGCGAATTCAATACGAACATACTTCAATATTCCTGCATTGTGAGCAGCATTGGTACCTCCGTAGTAGAAATCAGGACCGGATAATCCTTCAATAGTTTTAGTATCAGGGGTGTTGGCAGGAGCATCTCCTAAAACAATCACACCACCAAAGTCACCAGGAGCAGCCGTTGTATTTTCGTCTCCATCTAACAGTTTGTAACTTGTAAAAATAATCGGCTGAGTGGCTGTACCGGTAGCGTCTATTTTTCCAGTTTTAGAGATTACAAGAACTCCCGTTGGGCTATTCGTTGTGTTCGGTTTTGCTTTAATGAAAGTTCCTGGCTGGATTGTCAATTTAGCTCCGTTCTTTACCGTAACAATACCATTGATTTCTACCACTCCACTCCAAGTAGTGTTTGCAGTGATATCACCACTTACAGATGTTACCGGAAGAGCAGAAGCAGTAATATATTCAGCAGAAGCAGACTGCATTTCAAACGGTGTAGAAGAATCTGCTAAGTGATCATTTTGACAAGCAATAAGAGATAATGCTGCAGCAGCAATTAAAGTTAGTTTTTTCATTGTTATAATTTTTAGTAGATCCGGTGATGTTATTTTTATGACCGAATTTTTTAATATTTAGGAATATCCGCCTCTATATTCCTGCGATTTGGTTTTTAATTACTCAGCATTCCATGAGGAGCTGTCCTGCTGAGGTTCCCTGCTTATCCGCTGCTGTCAGGGAAAACAGCGGCGTTCGGTTTTTCTCAGATCCGGTACTGCTGTGCGCATCATCAGTATTGGTCCGGCTCGTATTCAGGTTTCCGAAACCTGTACATGGCATCAATGAGCTCTTTCTTCTATCTTTATAATGTCTTTAAAATGTATAATTCATGCTTAATCCGAATATCCTTCCGCTATAAGCCCTGAATGTAATCTTATCGATGTCTTTGTCATATTTATCCGTGGCACCCGGGAGAAGCTTCCATGCCTCCCTGTCCGTTGATATATTACTTCCTCCGGATCCATTGGGTACCGAATAGGAATTGAAGTTGTTGTAAAATTCTTTCACCCTGTTGAAAAGGTTTCTTACATTGAACTTCACTTCCAGATTCCTGTTTCTTAAAAACTTATAGGAAAGCTGGGCATCTGCCACCGCATACGGACGCTGTATTTCTTCTCCATTATAATCATACCCTACTGTGATGTATTGATCTCCTTTGGCGTTGTATAAAAAACTCGCCCCGAAGCGGCTTCCATCATAAGTCATTCCTAAATTATAGGCATAAGGAGTCTGCCCGTACAGCGGTCTTTCCACTTCGTAGGTTTCTCCGCTGTCTCCTGTTTTATACTGATCTTTGAAAGCAATTATCTTGGTGGTGTTATACGTGAAATTTCCGCTTATGAAAAGCTTTTCCAGGAAAGATTCTTCAGCAATAAACCCGAGGTTTTTCCTAACTTCCACTTCCATTCCTTTTAGCTTTGCATTTTTAGAATTCCCATTGTACAGAAAGAGGTTTCCTTCGTTTGAAAGACGCCCTTCACGCTCAATAGGTCTGTCAATATCCTTGTAATACAGTCCGGCAGAGAATATTTCCCCAAGGCCGGGAAACCATTCAAATTTGAAATCATAGTTGTTCACTACTGATGAGGTCATTTCAGTATTATAAATCAATCCGTTAGCTACCGGATCAAAATATGGCAGCCCTGTTCGTTCATTAAACTGAGGACGGATGACCGTTTTATTATAAGCTAATCTTACGTTGATTTTATTTGTAGGGCTATAGGTAAAATTTACAGACGGCATCCACTGCCATGGTTTGTCATCAATAGGAGCTTTCGTCACTGTTTGATTATCGGAAAGGTCCAGCTGCTGTGAAATAAGATCGTATTTAAAATATTCCGCACGAACACCCCAAACCAACCTGAATATATTCTTCCAACGGTTGTCGAACATGACATAAAAAGCATTCTGGGTAACTTTTCCTTCATACTTGTTATTCTTATACAAAGGTCTGGTTTGCCAGCCAATTCCTCCCGGAACATATTTGGAACCGTCAAACCATTGGGACAAGGCACCATACATTGTTATAAAACCTTTTTCAGCACTCGGGACATCCCTGTTTTCATCCACCCTTAAAAAAAACTTTTCTTGCTGGTTCGTATTATTTTTAATGACGCCTGCATAGCCTGCTTTAATATCATTTTTAAAATTTCCTTGATCCAGATTCCATTTCACGGAAGCTCCGTAATTATAGTCTGTTTCTTTATTGGCGATGTATCCTCTGTAAAAGTTAGATGCCGAATTATATATAGTATGATAGGTAAGAATCTCACTTCCTACGAAATCATATTGGCTTAGATACTGCGTATAGTCTTTGGTATCAGACTTCACGCTTGTTCTTGCTGCAAACCAGTTGATTTCTGCATTTCCAACCTTGTGATTTCCTTCCAGTTTGTTCTGCAGAAGCGTCTGGTAAATAGGATAATTGGTATTGTCGGTATAAGGTTTATCAAGATCCTTTATCAATGCAGGATTATTATTCGGGATAGTTCCGTTGTAGAAATAATTATAGGATGCTTCAGCATTGGCTGCCATTCCGCTGCCTCCGGTATATTCATTCCAGCCTGTTATTCTTGTCAGTGTATTATCATAAATGTGAGTATATGAATTACGGAAGGAAATTCTGTTTTTTCCCAACTGCAGTCCGAAATTCAGCATTCCGGCTAAAGTAGAATTATAGTTGTAAGAAGCTCCTTTATTTTTAAAATTATAGGATACAATAGGACTTGTTCCGTTCGCCTGCCAGTTGGGATCGTAGGGGGCTGTAGTATCCAGCCAGTTTCCTCTTCCTGTATGATCTATATCCAGTATGTTCTGTTCATTCCTTACCGTAAAAGCGCCTGCAAAACCCCATTTATTATTATTTTTAAGGGCAAATGTTCTTCCTAAGGCCAACTGTACATTGGAACCCATATCCCCTTTCGTGCTGTAAGTACTGAAGTTATCATTGGTAAATCTTTTGGACTGCTCAAAAAACAAAGGATTGTTCCAGTCTGCAGGTTCAAGACCTTTGGGAAAATCCCTGGTTCCGTCATCATAGCCGAAGTAATCATTTTTTCCTCTTTTATGGGTAAGAAATTCTTTAAACGCCGACTGATCGTTATAGGAAGTTCCCATGCTGACCGTCGTAAAGTTTTCATTGGGAATATCTTTGGTCTTCACTTCTACATATCCTCCGGCAAAGCTGGCATTCATATCCGGTGTTGCGGTCTTGCTCACCACTATGCTTTCTACCATGGCGGTAGGAATAATATCAAATGAAAAGTTCTGGTTATAGGCTTCGGTGCTCGGAAGGTTGATACCGTCCATAGCTGCCGTATTCCAGCGTTCTCCCATGGAACGTACCACTACATATTTATTGTCGATGGTTGTAATACCGGTTACCCTTTTCAAAGTCCCTCCTACATCATTATCCGGAGTTTTTGCGATCTGTTCAGCGGAGATTCCGTCGCTCATCTGAGCTGCTTTTTTCTGCTGGGCAAGAAGTCCGGCCTGCGTATCTGCTTTTCTGGTGCCGGTAATCACCACTTCCCTGATATCTGTGATCTTATCGGATGCCTGTTTCATGGCAAATGAGACCGTATTGGTTTCATTATTGCTGATTGAGAGTTTTTCTACCCGCAACGGGCTGTATTTTGAAGCTTTTACGGTAAGGGTATAAATTCCTGAAGGAAGATCTACCGCAAAATCACCGTTATTATCTGTCATAATAGTCCTTCTCGCAACCGTTACTTCTGCTCCGGCCACCGGATTTCCGATCTCATCTACGATCTTTCCGGAGATCCTTCCGTTTCCTGTTACAGAAATACCTGTTCCTTCATATTTAATTGAAATAAGATCCCCACGCAGCCGGAATGCTACGGGAAGTCCGTCTGTAATGTCTTTCAGACAGTTATTTACAGAAGTGTTTTCACATTTTACGCCTTTCACCTTCAGCTCTTTAATATCTGTTTTGGAATAAGCCAGCCGCATTCCCGTTTTTCCGGCAAAATCTTCCAGCACCTCAATAAGTGGCCTGCTTGCCGGGACGGAAAATGATACTTTCTGGACCAGCTCCTGTGCTTCGGCTGCTACTGTAAAAAATACTGCTGCAACGGTAAGACCGCATTTCAATCTTTTCATATATTCAGTTTCTCTTTGATTAAAAGTTTTATTTTTAATGTTAATCGGTAGGGTATTTTTATTTTTTCAAGGTGTAGATATGATCTTCTTTATGGACTTCAAGTCCAAGAATAAAGGCAAGTGCTTCCATATTTTCATCCGCTGAGCCTCCTGTAAAGTCAGCAGTAATTTTCTTTTCTGCCGTTTCTTTGGGATACATGATCCTGATCTTATAATTGTTTTGCATTACTTCTGCAACTTCCTTTAATGTGACATCATTGAAGCTTAGCGACAGCAGCATTGTTTTTTCTTTTCCTGACTTATTTTCCTGAGGAATCAATATGACTGCTGCAGTACGTGCTATTCCGAAATTCGTCCACTTCTGATTGGGCTTCAGATAGGAAACGGGAGTTCCGGCATAGGATACAGCGACCTTACCTTCATAAAGCTGTACGGATTTATCTTTTCCAGACTGGGAGATTTTAAAAACAGTACCCAAAACTCTGGTACTGAAACCTTCTGCACGGACAATAAAAGGATGTGTTTTTGACTTAGCTACAGAAAAAACGGCATCTCCTTTCAGATCCACTATTCTGGTAGAAGCAGGAAATGATTTTTCTACAGTAAGTTCTGCACCTGCTAAAAGGGTCACTACAGAGCCATCGGCAAGAAATACTTTTTGATTCCCGGATTCCGAAGTGTATACATCAGGTTTAAAGAAGGTATGATAAGTAAGGAGCGCCCCTACTGATAAAAGTAAAATAAGGACTGCGGCAACGGAATAAGCATATTTTTTTAAGAAATGAATTCGGGTGGTCTTTACAGGCTGGATAAAGTAAACTTCCAGAGCAGACAGCACTCTTTCCTTAGATTCCTGCATGTGGATTTTGTCCAGGTCTTTTTTTGCCCGGGTTTTCCATTGGTTTAAAATTTCATTTTCTTTTCCCGAGATCTTTTGTTCGGTTACTTCCCTTTTCCAGAGTTTAAAAACAAATGCTTCTGTATTTTTATATTTTGAGCTTTTCATAAAATATTTCATGGTATTCACAGATACTTCTATCTATAAGACGATGAAAATTAAAAACTTCCCCAGGCAGCTATTCACATTGTATTCATATTAAAATCAAGTTGTTAACAATTTCGAGCAGTTTGCTTATTTTCTCAACATTTGATTCACATTACGGGGATTTTTTTTAGAATTAATTAATCTTAGAATAGCCATTGTTCACAAAAAGTTAATTTTCCTTTAGGTAATTTTGCAGTAACCATATGAAGCCTACAGATTACACCATATTAAAGAAAATAAAATCAGGTGACCGCCCTGCATTCATGCTGCTTTACGAGCGGTATTGGGACAGTCTTTACCGTTTTGTTTTCATGAGGACGAGGAACAAAGAGATGTCTGAAGAACTGCTGCAGAATCTCTGGATAAAAATACTTGAAAATACGGATACCATACAGACAGATGAGTCTGAAAATGCCAAAGGCTACCTGCTCCGTTATCTTCATTACCGGATTATCGATCATTATAACAGTTCTAAAAAAGGGCTTCCTACCATCAGTATGGATGAGTTCGATCTTACCGGAGAAATGGATATATCGGATACAGAATATTTTGAGATTCTTGAAGAAAACGAGATTTCAACTTTATTAAATATGATAGATGAGGTGGTTTCAAAGCTTCCTTCTACAGAGCAAACGGTATATGATATGAGGATCAGAAGGAATATGTCTGTGCATGAAACAGCAGAAGCACTGGGAATCAGCAACAAAACAGTGAGTAATAAATTAAGCAAAGCTTTAGGAGAAATACGGGATCAGCTAAACCCGGAATACCAGTCTTCTAAAAAACTGGTGTCCATACTGATGCTGATGGAAATTTTAACGAAGTACTAAATAATGGACTGGAAGATGGATGTTATGAAAATCGAAAAACAAACTCTGTTTATTGATATAAGATCATTGTCTTCCAGTTCTTTTTTAGTCTAGCAAATCTATTTTAAATGTCATCTACTTTACCCAAAACTTTATTCCTGAATTCCTTAGGAGTCATATTTCTGTGTTTTTTGAAAAGTTTGGACAGATGACTTTCATCACTGAACTGAAGTTCGTAAGCAATCTCACTCAGGCGGACACTGCTGTATCTAAGGTAGGTTTCAACCAGTTTTAACCGGTAATCCAACAGATAATCCTGGTAAGAAACACCAGTCTGCTGTTTAAAATATTCCCCGAAATAATTCCCTGAAATCCCAAAATGATCAGCAATAACCGGAATTCTGGTCTTCTCTTTTTCTTTAATATGCTCCTGAATATAAGTGATAATCTTCATGATGGAGAAAGCTTTTCTGTTTTGTGGAAGTTCAGAAGTCTCGCTTTCAATGATATTTCTGGCAATAAGATTCAGTAAGATGGAAATACAGTTCCGAATAATAAGATAATCATCTGTCTTATTCTTATATTCTCTTGCAACCTGCAGAATAAGGGCTTCTGCAAAACGTTCATCATCTTTGCTTCGGAATATACAGCCTGCTCTTGCATGATAATTATTGCTGATATATTGTAATTTGTAAAGATTTTCACAGCTTTCTATACGGTCGGCTTCCAGCCTGATCCTATCAATAAATTCAATGGGGCATTCTATAACGATCAGTTCTGCATTTTCACTTTTAAACTGATAAAGCTGATGCTGTGGGATAATAAACAGCTTATTCTCCCGGAAAGAGATGGTGTGTTCGTCATAAGTAAGAGATCCATTTCCTTTTACAACGTAGATCAGGGAAAGAATAGCTTTTGTTTTAAGGGCAGTTTCTTGATGACAAAGCTTTATTTCTTTTACACTAATGCGTTCAACAGGTAAGATCTTCATTGTAAATACTTATTTTTCCTCCAAAAGTACAATTTTACAGGTATAATAGAAGGCTAATTTTGCAGAAAAAATATGAATATTTTCCTCAAACGATGGCAGGCATTGGGTTACCTGACAGCAGGAGCTTTTCTCTCGCCTTTGGATTATTTTATTGTCAACATGGCACTTCCCTCTATCAAAAAATCTTTCCATGCGAGTGATCACCAGCTGCAGATGGTCGTTGCAATTTACGGACTAACGTATGCTGCTCTTGTGGTTTGCGGAGGACGCTTGGGTGATTTATATGGCAGAAAGAAAATATTTATCCTCGGATTATACATTTTTTTATTGGCTTCCCTGGCCTGTGCTTTTTCGCCTGACATCAGGTTTCTGATTATTTCCAGACTGTTCCAGGGAGTTGGCGCTTCTTTTCTGGCTCCTCAGGTTCTGGCATCCATCAGGGTTTTATTTACCGGTAATGAGCAGCCTAAGGCGGTAAGTATATTCAGTTCTGTATTTGGTCTGGCATCGGTTGCCGGGCAGTTGCTGGGAGGCTTTCTGCTTAATCTTCATTGGAGAGAATTTTCATGGGAACTGGTATTCCTTGTTAATGTTCCTATTACCCTGATCTGCATTATCGGCACTCATTTTTCCATGGACAATAACCGGGAGGAGAAAAAGCAGAGCATTGATTTTGTCGGTGCATTACTGCTGATCGCCTCATTACTGATGTTGATATGTCCTGTTATTTTCGGAAGGAAATACCATTGGGCTTGGTGGATTTTTGCTATTTTACTTTCGGGGCTTGTAATGTTGGTTATCTTTTATCAATATGAAGTCAAATCATTGGAAAAAAATAGAGCTGTACTGATAGATCCTACCCTTCTGCAGCATCAGCCATTTGTTCTTTGCCTTCTTATTATTTTCTTTTATAATTTTACGGCAGGACTGTTTATCTGCTATCCGTATTACCTGCAGCAGTTTCTACACTCGAATCCCGTAGAAACAGGTCTTGCGATTATTCCGTATGGAGCGGCTTTTTTTCTCGGACCATTAATTGTTCCCAGAATAAAACTTTCTCCATATAAAATGACCAATATAGGCTTGGTCTTACTTATTGCAGGATTTTCTTTAACTTCAATATTCATTTATTTACAGGAAAAACCGTCTTTGGGAACGGATATCAGTTTGTTTCTTGCCGGTCTGGGTCATGGTATTGTGATGCCTGTAATGATGCGTCAGGCGATATCTTTGATCAGTAAAGAAAAAGCGGGCCAGGCATCGGGTTTGATCAGTATCAGCATACAGATCGGAAGTGTGACGGGAGGTACTATTATCGGGACTATATTTTTTGGCAGCATAGCATTATGGGCATTTCCAAAAGCTTTTGCGTTGGCTATATTTATAATTGCTGCAGTTCAGATCATCGGAATATTTCTAAATTACACATTGCACAAAAGCAACAAATTAATTTAAAACAAACCACATCTATTTAATAAACAACATTATACATTATACATTATACATTATACATTATACATTATACATTATACATTATACAAACATTTAAATTATGAATAATACAGAAAAAATCATCACAGAAATAAAAGAATTCCACACCAATATCGAAGCATGGTTCCGTGGAAAAGCTGAAAATCAGGACAGACTGTATGAAAAACTTCTGTCCGGTTTTACAGAAGAATTTAAAATGGTTACCGGCAATGGGGACAGCCTTACTTTAGCTGCATTTTCAGAATGGCTTCCGGGAACTTACGGTAAATTTCCGGATCGGATCATCGTCCTTGAAAATATTGAAGTGTACAGTACAGAAAGCCACGGAATGGCCTCTTATATAGAAATTCAGACAACAGGAGATTCAATAACCCAACGAAGGTCATCTGCAGTTTTTGTCATTCGTGAAGACAGGGCTTTATGGCTTCATCTTATTGAAAAATGGATATAAATGGATGAAAATATTCTGTAAACCAAAATTTTCAGCGGATAGCCCATATTTTTCTAAATTTTGGCTAAAGCCGGATGAATGTTCTTTATAGTGAAGGCGGGCTAAAGCCCGCCCCTATTTCATATTCTAGTCGTATCAGAAATATATACATGTTTTTCAAAAGCGCAGTAAAATTCCTAATTAATAAAAATGTAGTTTTATTTTTCCTAAAAATTCTAAAATGCAGTCAATTCATGTCTAACGGAAACGTCTTACATCTGAGATCTCATGTCTCATATCACGTGTCTTGTATCTTGTATCTTGTATCTTGTATCTTGTATCTTAAGAAAAACCATCACCCACTAATTTTGTACACACACCGTTGTCCGCCGGATAAAATGTGACTGACCCTTTCTACCTGATAATCTGTACCGATAAGGCTCCGGAAATTGGATAGTTCAGCACGGCAGAAGCCCTGGCATTCAGCAGCAGCAGCACAGATGGGGCAGTGATTTTCTATAAGGAAATAATCATTGCCTTCTTTTGTCCATTCTGCCATATATCCTTCTTCACTGCGCACTTTTACGAGGACATCCAGGCGTTCTTCAAGAGATTCTGTTGTTATTAATGCTTTTTCATACCGTTCATAAGTCTTCTTTTCCCTGTCGTTGATCAGGAGATCCAGTGCATTTTCTCCCAGGAGATTTTTGACGGATCGGAGGATCTGAACTGTTATATCAGCATGGGAATCAGGAAACCGGGACAGGCCTTTTTCAGTGAGGGTATAATAAACAGACGGGCGGCCTACTCCTTCACTTTTTGTAATAGATCTTATGAGTCCTTCTCCAGCAAGATTCAGCAAATGCTTTCGCGCGCCCTCCTTTGTGATGGAGAGCTCTTTAGAGATCAAAAATGAGGTGGCTTCTCCTCTCATCTTCAAAAACATCAGGATTCGGTCAGCTGCCGGTTTCTTCATTTGACAATAATTAAGTTGTTTTATTTTCCAACAACAAATATAGTCATTTTCTATAATCTTCAATTTTTAAGATTAAATCGATATTAATCAAAGTTTTAGACTGCAATACAAGTTATATAATTAAATAACCATAAAGTTGTTTAATTAAAATATATGTTTACCTTTGAAACACATTAATAAAAATAAAAGTTATGAAGACATTCACACTACCCCAGCTTCCTTATGCATACGACGCGCTGGAACCATTCATAGATAAAGAAACAATGACCATTCACCACCAGCGCCATCACCAGGCCTATGTAGATAACCTGAATGCTGCACTGAAAACTGCAGAGGAAACCAGCGATGATCTGGATTCTATACTTCAAAGAGTCAGCGAATACAGTCCTGCTGTACGAAATAATGGCGGTGGACACTACAACCATTCTTTATTTTGGGAGATCCTTTCTCCACAGCCTAAATTAAATCCTGAAGGAAAACTGGCAGAAGCCATCAACACAACTTTTGGAAGCCTTGAAGAATTTAAAGCTGAAATGAAAAAAGCAGGTCTGGGACAGTTCGGATCCGGATGGGTGTGGCTGTTTGTAAAATTCAGTGGCTCTCTGGCGATCGCTTCTACCCCTAACCAGGATAATCCGATGATGGATATACAATCGGTGAACAGAGGTTTTCCAATCCTGGGAATTGATGTCTGGGAACACGCTTATTATCTGGCTTATCAGAATAAAAGAGCCGATTACCTGGATGCTTTCTGGTCTGTCCTTGACTGGTCTGTAGTGGAGAAAAAATATGAAGAAGCTTTATCTAAAATCAGATAGAACCGTAAATATCATTCAAAAAAATCACTTATGGATCAGAAAGTTTTTATCAATAAAGCAGAAGCTTCCGGGATCGTTGCCTTTGATCTTTTAAAATACAAACCTGCTCTGGAGATCGTGGAACTGGATATCAAAGATCACCTTTTTATGGGAATGATTGTGAAGGAGAAGGAATTTAAGGAATCAATTGCCGCTGTAGACTTTTCTGTGTATTATGAAAAAGCTGTGGCAGTAATCTGTTCAACAGATGCGATTATTCCGCCATGGGCGTATATGATGCTGATGGAAAAATTATATCCTTATGCCGTGTATGTAGATTTAAATAATGCTGAAACGGTTCTGCTGGACCTCTGGAAACGCCGTCTTACCTATTCCGATCTGAAATGCTATAAAAATCAGAAAGTGGTGGTGAGGGCAAGTACAGATCATGATCCTTCTCTTTATCTTTTGGCAGCCGGGCTTCTGAAACCTTTGGTGAAAAGCCTGATGTACGGTGAGATCGGAATGCCAAAAGTAATTTTTAAAACTTAAAAACAATGAAAGCAATCTTATTCAACGGTTCGCTGGAAAGAAGATCTGAATCCACCTCCGGACGGATCTCTCAATACTTTGCAGAAAGACTGGAAGCAACAGGTTTTCAGACGGAGATCTTTACGCTTGCAGATTCCGGTATTCCTCTTTTTGATGTCACCCTTACCAAAACACCTTTGGCGGTGGAACGCATGACTCAGCTGTTTCTTGACGCTGATATTCATTTCTGGCTGGCTCCGCTCTATCACGGGAGCATTCCGGGAGTCATGAAAAACTGTCTGGACTGGCTTGAAGTTACCGCCGGATATGATCAACCCTATCTTACGGACAAAATGGTTGGACTTGTGTGCTGGGCGGATGGTCTGCAGGCTATGCATGGAATCAATACGATGGATGTAATCGCTAAATCTCTGCGGGCCTGGCCTATTCCATTCAGTGTTCCCGTGATCAGAACCGCTTTATTTGATCCGCAGGATCCAGCAAAGATATCTTCTCTGTACGCTGATAAATTCGACAGGCTGATCAGTATTGCCACAACAAAAAAGATAGAAAAATTACCTTAAATGAAAGATGAAATTACAATCACAGTAAAAGATCAGGGAGGAAATATCCATCATCTGATCTGTCCGCTGGAAATGGGACTGAGCCTTAAAGATCTGTGTAAAGCTTATGAACTGACTATGAAAGCGATGCGCGGAGGAATGGCCATGTGTGCTACGTGCCACTGCTATATTCTGAGTGAAACCTCATCGTTGCCTGAAAAAGGTGACATGGAAGAAGCACTTCTCTCCGAACTGTTTACGACAACACCTGCCAGCAGACTGGCCTGCCAGATCCAGCTTACCTCCGCGCATCGCTTCCATAGAAATTGCAGCCAATTAATCAGAAATAAAGACGGCTTGAGCACTCCTACTGGTACAAAAAGCTGACTGTTTTTTTCATTTAAGTTATGTTTAGACGGAGGGATTTCCGAGGCTGTGAAGCTGAAAGAAACCCCTTTTTTAAAATGACCTTATAAAATTTAAAATAATTATGGCAATTACAATAACCGATGACTGCATCAACTGCGGAGCCTGCGAACCTGAATGTCCCAATTCAGCGATCTATGAAGGAGCTATTGACTGGCGGTGGCAGGATAAGACAAAGCTTTCAGGAAAAGTGGTCTTTCCGGACGGGACGGAAGCTGATGCAGGAGCTTATCAGCAGGCTTATTCAGACGATGTTTATTATATTGTACCGGGAAAATGTACGGAATGTAAAGGTTTTCACGAAGAACCTCAGTGCAAAGCGGTTTGTCCTGTAGACTGCTGTGTAGATGATCCTGAACACCGGGAAAGTGACGAAATACTGTTTGGACGACAGGAATTTTTGCATCATTAAGGGTTCATTCACTTATACATATAAAAAGCGGGTTTACGGCCCGCTTTCATTTTGTCAAATGGTTTGAAATAAAATAGTTCTAAACCTATAAAGCTTTTATTTCATCATATATTTTCTGCGTAAAAGAGGTATCAATACCCAATTCTTTTCCAAAATTCAAAACAGCACCACCCAATAATTCCAGCTCATTATTTCCTTTTCCGGAATTGACATCTAGCTGCAATGAAGTCGGTGTTTCAAAAGGAAACGTGGAAGCTTTTTCAAATGTTTTCTGAATAATATCTTCATCCAGAACAATCTTTTTGGTGTCCGCAATCTGCTTTATTTCTTTCATAATTTCCGTTGCTTCATGTTTCTGAACCTCATCCGTACACACCGTTCCGATAGAGGAATTATGCTTAGCCGTCACCAATCCGAAACTGGCGATAAAAATATACTTGGTCCAGATATCCGTGAGCGAATTATCTTTGAAATCAAAATCAATCTTACTTTCCCTGATCAGCTCTACGATCCAGTTTATATCAGCCGAAAAGTGCTCAGGATCTCTTCCAACAATCATTTTTCCTGCTTTTCCTTTATGTTCTACAATACCTTTTTCTTTAATGTGGGAAGCTACATAAAGGCATGTCGGAAGAATAACGTTATCGGGAATTACTTTCCTTATTCTTTCATAAATATCCGCACCGTTCATCATCGGAAGCAGAACAGTATCTTTGGTAATGATGCCGTTCAGCTGACTGCAGATATTTTCCAGATCGTATTCTTTCACACAGATCAGCACAAGATCCGGATCTTTAATGTCAGCGATGTTTTGTTCAATAGCATCAGGGTGTGTGTGATTCACCGGATGTTCGGGCGAGAGCAGAATCAGTCCGTTTTCCTTCACTTTGCTATATGTTTCACCTCTTGCTACAAAACTCACTTTATATTTTTGAGAGGATTCGTTTTCCTGGTTTATTTTAAATCCAAAATAACCGCCGACCCCGCCAAGTCCTACCACTACAAGATGTTTTTTATTCATAAATTTATTTTTAACAAAGATGGGTTTCAAATTCTGAAGTATCACTTGACAAATGAAAAGAAATCAAATTTTATTGATCTCCCTTCTGATGCGGCTTAGAGAACTGTCTTTGATTCCCAAATAAGAGGCAATAACCTTCAGGGGCACATATTGGAAAATATCCGGATGCTTCTTCATCAGGTTAAAATACCGTGTAGATGCTTTCTGGCTGGCCATTTCTATCAAACGATCATGAATGTTATAATAATTAAGGACAAAAAGAAGCCTGCTGAACTCTCTGAAATCCGGGATATGATGAAAATTATGCTGAACATTTTCCAATCCAGTTTCCCAGAAAGTACAGGCGGTGATGGTCTGATAGACCTCTTTGACAGGCTGCTGTCTGAAGAATGACAGAAAATCGTTCACAAAACACGGTGCCGCATAAATATTAGTGGTTATTTCTTCATTATCCTCGTTCAGAATATAGGAACGGACATAGCCTTTTTCCAAAAAATAGGTCTTGGTACTCACCTCATCCTTGTTCAGAAGAACGGTATTCGCTTTTAAATCAAAATACTTGAATGTTTCTGTAATTTTTTCCACCGTCTCTTTTTCAATGCTGAATAAGGAATGGAAGTATTGATTAAGTGAGGATTTGTCCATGATTATAAGTATTGAACTAATCATCAAAATTAAACAAATTTCAGGAGAGTTTTCTTTTATTGATCGGTTTTATCAATCATTACAAATTCAGACAAAAGGTTGATGTGGTTTCAAAAATTTTAAAGAGATTTGTACTGTCAGATAACTCATTATTTCAAACACCAAAAACATTCTATTGAAAACCCAGCCCGTCATTGCAGTCCTTTTTCCCGGAGATATGGGAACCCAGGTAGCGAAAGCACTTATCAATCAAAACTTTAAAGTCATCACTGCAGGAGAAGGAAGATCAGCCCGCACATTACAGAATATACAAAACTCAGGGATTATAGACACCGGTTCCCTTCAAAACACTGTTGAGCAGGCCGATATTATCCTTTCTCTTACCAGCCCGGAAGGAAGTCTGAAGATTGCAGAAAGTACTGTTTCCTGTTTAAAAAATACGGCTAACTGTCCTCTTTATGTAGATTTAAATTCCAATACTCCGGCAATAGCCTTATCTATTGAGAACCTGTTTACATCAGTGAACATTCCTTATGTGAACGGAGCGGTAATGGGTGCTTCTCAGGATGTTCCTGACAACGCAGTTTTAGTGGTAAGTGGCATTAACAGACATTTATTTATTGATCTGTTTGCTTCCGTATTTAAAATAAAAGATGCCGGTGAAAAGGCAGAAGCTGCATCTGCTTACAAACTTTTGTTTTCTATGGTGAATAAAGGGATGAACGCTTTGTTTTTTGAAACCATGACGGCTGCTGCCCATTTTGGAATTCTGGATGAGCTGAATGAAAGCCTGCAGGAATTTCTTCCCGGAACTTATCAGGATCTGATCAAAACTACGCCTACCTATCCGCAGCATATTGCCAGACGCATTGATGAAATGAAAGGTCTAGCTGACATGTTAAGCAGTGAAAACCTTCCCCATATCATTGCTTCCGCAACTGCCGAAACATTTGAAAGGGTTTACCACTCTCATATTTTTGAAAATGAAAAACCTGAGGGAGTTATAGAAGCTTTTCAGAACTTTAAAAAACTGTCAGACAAAAAATAATAAAAGCTTTATAGCTTAAAATTCTTCCCAGCCTTCATTTTGAGGATCATATTTTGCAAACTCACCTGTATCGGTAAATTCTGAAGCGGTCATGCCCACTTCAAAGATAGAGCTTTCACTTAAATTGGCATTGAAATAGAGCCCTCTTTCGGTAAGCAAAGCCCTCCCGAAATCTTCATCAGGATGATTGAAGTGAAGACCTGAATCATTTTCATTGATCAGTTCGTATTTATATTTTAAAAGCCGGTCTTTTAATCCCTCAAACTGCTCTTTTGTCAGTGGAACAAGGTTTTCTTCGCGGTCAAAAAAGCTGTCATCATTGGCTGCCTGTTCTTTTTTTTTGGTTTCAATGCTGAATACCTGGATATTATAGCTCATGAGAAGGTGTTGATTATTGATTGGCCAATATAATACTTTTATACGTATTCATGCGGTTTGTTTCATGGTACATATTACAAAGGATCATGATTTCATCTGTATTATATTCTTCAGCCTTTTCCTGCAACCTTCCAGAAATATGATCTGGTGTGTCTATAATGATATGACTCAGGATCTTAAAAAATTCTTCCTCATCCTCACCTCCTGATATCTTAGCTTCAATTATTTCAGTAGGCAGAAGTGCTTCGGGAGCCTGAATATGCCGTGCCTGCAGAAACTGGTAAGCCATTCCATAAGCATTATGACGGGCGGACTGCAGATTTTCCGCCACAGATACAGCAACTGCAACCTGCAGCGAAGGAGCCGGGCCGTACTGGTTTCTGTGAAATTCATTCAAGTAAGTGTCTGTACTTTCTGTCCCTTTTTCATTTCCCATAAAATCTGCATAGGAATAGCTTATCCCATGTTTTGCAGCTTCCCTGGCAGATTGAACACCGGAACCCAGCCAGAGAATCTCCGGCAGATGAGCCAGATCCCGGGGCTGAGCAATAAGTCCGTCATAAATTCCTTCTTCTTCTTTGATATATTGGATGATCTCTTCAAGTTTGGTTTCCTGATTGGATAAGATGACAGGCCTGTGATTATTCAGTGCTGATACGGCATCCTTTAAGCCTCCGGGAGCTTTGCCAAGACCGAGAATAAAGCGTTCCGGATAAAGACTGCCAAGCATTTTCGTCCATTCTGCAAGCTTGTAGGCAGAATAATTTTTCATCATAATGCCTCCCGTTCCTACTTTGATGCGTTGGGTTCTGCTTAAAGTGACTGCAGAAAGAATCTCCGGACTTGAGCTTCCATAGGCTTCCACCCCGTGGTGTTCGGAATACAGTATATTATGAAATCCTGCTTTATCAGCAAATACGGCAAGATCAATGCTGTTTTTCAATGCGTCCAAAGCACTGCCTCCTTTAACGGTTGGAGACTGATCCAGAATTCCTAATTTTAATTTCATACCCAACGTCTGCTTTTACTGTAAAAATAATCTATCTGCATCAAAAATGAAATCAAAATGGTCAGAAATTTTATGCCTCTAAAAAACTGTTATATTAAGCTTTTTTTGAATTTGTCAATGCTTCAAGCCTTGCTTTAGCATAAGTGATTTGTTCGTTTTCTTTTTCAGGATCTGGTTTGTTTTTCAGATACAAAATATAATACAGCACTGCATTTTTAGGCTGTTTCAGGCTCTGGTCGTACAAAAGACCCAAACGGTAATAGATATTGCTGCCGTTATCAAAGGTAAGCCCTCTTTTGTAGGCTTCCAAAGCGTCAGTAAATTTATTATTGTCTTCATAGATGCCACCCAAAGCAGTGTAATAAAGAGCCGTATGATCAGATATTGCCTCATCAATCGTCTTTTTAGCATATACGGCAGCCTTATCATATTCCTTTAGTTCACGGTAGCTCAGTGCCATAAAATACAGCGTCCCTTCATTCTGCACACCGAGGTCTTCCAGTGTTTTAAAGAGAGCTGCACATCTTTTATAGTCTTTTAAATAAAAATAAGCCTGTCCCATTTCATTGATCACATTGACATCCGTATTCTCTTTCATCAGTTTTTCTCCGGTTTCAATGACCTCTTTGTATTTGCCCAGCTGGTTGGCCAATGGAAGCTGAGCGTGCTGCAGTGTAAAATTTCCGTTATCTGCATCAATGGCTGTTTTAAGAATATCATAAGCCTGCTGATACTGTTTAAGTTCCCGGTAAGCCGTAGAAAGGTCAAAAGCTATATCAGGATCTGTATTATTTAGAGCATTCGCTTTTTTTAGATATTTAAGTTTTGCATCAGGAGTATCTGCAAATCCCGACATCTGTTTGTAAGCGGTGAAATTCAGACTGTCCAGCTGAATAATTTCTAAAAGATAGGCTTTAGCTTTTGTTGCATTCCCTCTTCTTGAATTAATATGGACAAGACTGAATAAAACAGGCAGGTTATTCGGCTCAACTGCATTGACTTTGAGATAATTTTTCTCAGCTTCCGGAAGCTTCCCGGACATCATATTGCAGTAGGCCATCTGGCTCAATATTTTTACATCTTTTGTATATTCGGGATAGATGCTCCGCAGATATTGGGCGGCTTCGGCATAACGCTGGGTTTCGTAATATTCCAGAAGCTTTTCTTTATCTATAGTCTGAGCCGCTATATTTTTAAAGCTGAAAGTAATAAGAAGTACGGAAAGCCAGAATTTCATAATTGTGATTTGTAACTAAATTATCAGTTATTTTAATATTTTCCAAATTTTACAGCCAAAATTATTCACAGGTTAAAGATTTACAAAATCGTCTTTAAAGTATTAAAAAATTAATAATCCGTTAAACACATCCATCTTCTTTATTAATAATTTTGGGCAGATTTAAACTGGCTATGTTATATATTTTAATGGTTGTCATCCTGCAGGCTTTAATTACGCTGGCTGTTTTACTCTGTCTTGCGAAGAACAGAAAGTCTTTTCATAATATGCTGCTGCTTTATATCCTGACCGTTCTGGTGGATATGGGGTATGAATATTTTATCATCAACAGGTTCGGATACGAATCTATCCTTTATGAAATACCGGGCAGCCTCAGAATTTTCAAAGGTCTTATATTTTTATATATTACTTTTTATCTGATCAATTTCAGGCACCGGGACAAGCTGAAATATCTGTTCTACCCTTTCTGTATGATCGTTTTCATTCATACTTTCGGATTGTCGGCAAAGCTGTTTGGTTACAAAGAAGGCGATATAATCATCCGTTTTTACTTAAAATATATTGCCAGTTATTATATCCGGTACTGGATCGGAAGTATCATTTTCTGTATGAGTCTACTGTATTATTATCAAAAAAAGATCAGCAATCCTTTTATTAAAAAATTCAGGCTGTTCCTTTCTTTCGTTTTACTGAGTGTACTTGCTTTTTGGGGCAGTTATAAATCCGGTATGAATATTCTTGTGTTTCAGAAAATTTATAACCTTTCATTTTTAATACAGTTCGCCTGGATATTGTACGTTTATATTTTAACGTACCACGAACAACAGAAACAGGACATCCCTAAATCAATTGAAGAAATTCCTTTTAAAGAAAAGTATCAGTATAAAGATCTCTCTAAAATAGATTTTGAAAAAATAAAATCGTCAATAGAGGAATTTTATGACAAAAGCATCGTCTATCTGGATGAGAGCTTTACACTGGAACAGCTTTCACAGTATCTGTCTGTTTCCAAAACTGATCTTACCATTACTTTCAGCCAGCATCTGGCATCCAATTTCCATGAATATACGAACCGCAACCGGGTTTTGCAGTTCAGACGTATGTTGCAGGAAGAACCCCATTCTAATGTAACCGATCTGGCTTATCAATGCGGATTCAAATCTAAATCTACTTTTTATAAATATTTTAAAAAGGAATTCAACTGCTTACCCACCGATTATATTTTGTGATTCAAAATTCTATATTACAATTAATTAATATTCACAAAATACTACAAATCAATCAATTACCCAATACATCAAATTAGATTAGTCTGTTAAAATTTAAATGAACTGAATTCTTTCTCAGGGAAAACATCTTTGCAAAAATTTTAAGAATGTTACGAGAACGATTTTTTTTAACAGTTGCAGCCGGATTCTTACTGGGAGGTTTTGCCATAGCCCAAACCTCTGTACACGGTGTTGTTGTAGATCAACAAGGGAATTTGCCCAATGCTTTAGTTTATGTAGAAAATAAAGGCGAAAGAATAACATCCAATACAGACGGATCTTTTGTATTAAGTAATATTCCGGATGGAAATTACAGACTGGTTATTGAATATATCGGTTACGAAAATACCTATCTGCCTTTTACCATAACAGATCAAAAGCCCTTGGAATTTGGGATCATCAGAATAGGCGAAAAAAAACCAAAAGAGAATGCAATTCAGGAAGTGGTGGTCACCAGTGTCTATAAAGCGTCACAGGCCAGAGCCATCACGATGAAGAAGAACTCTAATACTATTACAGAAGTTCTGAGCGCAGATGCAATTGGTAAATTACCGGACCGTAATGCTGCAGATGCCGTACAGCGTATGCAGGGAGTATCTATTGAAAGAGATATGGGAGAAGGACGTTTTGTAGCGGTAAGAGGTACTCCGGTTCAGTGGACCTCTTCTACATTGAACGGCAACAGAATGCCCAGTGCAAGCGGTGACAATGCCAACAGAGGAGTCCAGATGGATATTTTTCCTTCGGAACTTATCCAGAATGTACGTTTATCCAAAGCATTGACTCCTGATCTTGACGGTGATGCTATCGGCGGAAATGTGGATTTCATCACAAAAACATCTCCCAACAAGGAAACGCTGGCTATAAGCACCGCCACAGGATATGTCAATATGTCTAAATCGCCAACGTTCAACTCTTCTATTGTGTATGGGAACAAAATTAATGATAAGCTTAAATTCATTACTTCTGCTGTGATATGGCAACGCTCCGGTGCCATAGATCAAATGCGGAATATATTCAATTATGGTTTAACAGGTCAGGCGGCATCCTACTCCATCAATCAGTTGCAGCTGCGTGATTATCTGGCAGACAGAAGAACGTTGGGTTTCAATTACGCCATGGACTATGATATCAATAGCAGGAACAAGCTGTATTTCAAAGGATTGTACAGTCAGTACAAAGACGAGCAATCTGTTCGGGAAACTTATTTTAATTTTGATACTAAAAATGTCACGCTGCAGGCAAGACACGCGGATTATCTTACGGACCTTTATTCTATGCAGTTTGGTGGAAATCATAAAGTAGGTCAGCGTTTGGAAATAGACTGGTCGCTGTCTAAAGCCCGATCAAGTTTCAAGTTTAATTCTCCTGAAAATTTAGACGAACATGACAAAGGCTACCCTATTGTGAATTTTGTACAGCCTATGACGTATGGAAACCTGTCTTCCGATGGCAGAAAGTATTTTGCGATGGATGCTCCGGATCATATAGGAGATTCGGGAAACTTTACTTTACCTGGTAATCAGGCATCAGTGTCTGCCAGTCAGCTGAAACTGAACCAGATTATTCTCAGCCAGAACCGAAACAGTGAAACCGATCTGAGAGGACAGACTGATCTGAAATATACGGTTACCGATAATTTTAAACTGCAATTTGGAACAAAATTCAATAATAAAGAAAAAGTAGTAGATTCTTCTGTATTGGTATGGATGCCGAAATCTGCGTTAGGTATTCCCGGAGCTCCTGTAAGCTATATGAGCCAGTTTGAACAGAATTCTTTTCCCTTTAAAGGAGGTTTTATGAATCCTATCGGCAATCCTTATCAATCAGCCATCATCAATCAGATCACCAACGGCCAGATCGATCAGTTTTATGATCCGGCAACACAAAACAGCCTGGGCTTTATGCAGGTAAGCGGAAAAAACAGTAATTCCAATGTGACCAGCTCGTACAGGGGAACGGAGAACGTTTGGGCAACTTATATCATGGGAACCTGGAAGGTCAGTGAAAATCTGCAGTTGCTGGGCGGCGTAAGGAATGAATACAATACCATTTCTTTCTATGGAAAAAAAGTAGTTTCCAATAGTACAGGAACTACAGCTGAAGATATCAAAGACAGCAAAAAGTATAATATTATCCTGCCGATGGTCAATATGAAATGGAAGCTCAGCAATGACAAAATCCTGAGAGCCGCCTATACCAGATCTTTCGCCAGACCAGACTTCAATGATCTCAATCCGGGAACTATCGTCAATGATCTTTCCAATACGGTAACGCAGGGAAATACACAGCTGAATCCTACCTTTTCCAACAATTTCGATCTGATGTTTGAAAACTATTTCGGAAAACTGGATCTTGTGACTGCCGGTGTTTTCTATAAAGATATTACCGATCTGATCTATAAAGACCAGTCTATTCTAAACGTCAATGGACTTCCTTATACTTTTACAACTCCCCAAAATTTAGAAGGAGCCCATCTGTACGGTTTTGAAGTGGGAATCTCCAAACGGTTTGAAAACCTACCCGGATTTCTAAAATATATGGGCTTTGAAGGAAATTACACTTATATCGCTTCCGAAATGAATATGCCGGTCTATGAAAACGGAAAGCAGACGGGAACGATGAAAACAACAATTCCCAATCAGGCCAAACATATTTTTAATACTATTTTATTTTTTGAGACCAGTAAATTTATGCTCCGTCTGGCAGGAAACTATAAGGGAGACTACATAAGCGAAATAAGAACTGCTGCCGGTCCGGATCATTACCAGCATTTTGATAAAAACTTTACGGTAGATGCTTCTACCTCATACAGCATCAATAAAAATATCAGACTGTTTATAGAACTGAATAATATTTTTAACGAACCCAACCGTTACTATATGGGAGAAAAATCCAGAGTTGAAAACCTTTCCTATTCCGGAATAAGAGGTCAGCTTGGTGCTACTTTCAATTTTTAATACAACTTTATAATTATCAATTTTATGAAAAAATATATGTATACCGCTGCATTAGGTGCGGCTAGCCTTTTCCATGCTCAGGAAAAATGTAAAGACATCAGAATTAATCAGATTCAGGTAGTAGGAACCCACAATTCTTATGCAGAACCTGTAGATCCTAAAGTATTGGATCTGGCAACCCCAATCATCAGGAATCTGATGAAAAAATACGATTCCTCGATGTCTTCCGAACAGAAGGCCAAGTTCCAGGAATACCATCCCAATGGAATGGATTTTCAGGATGCTCTTAATTATAACCATCCCGATTTTGTTCAACAGCTGAATGCCAATCTTCGGGGTTTAGAACTGGATGTATATTATGATCCGGACGGCAACCGTTTCAATCATCCTGCTTCTTACCGGGTATTACAGGAGAAGGGAGCAAAAGACCTTGCTCCTCACAACACAAAAGGTCTGGAAAAACCTGGATTTAAAGTGCTGCACATGGCAGATATTGATTTCAGGTCTCATTATCCTACATTAAAAGATGCCTTAACGGAACTCCGTCAATGGTCAGATCAGCATCCTCAGCATACCACTATATTTATTATGATTGAAGCCAAGGATTCAGGATTTCCTATTTTTTCGAATCCTACCCAGGTTTTACCTTTTACTCAAAAAGCTTATGACGAGCTGGATGCAGAAATCATAAAATATCTTGGAAAAGATAAGATCATTACTCCTAAAGAAATTCAGGGTCAATTTGCTACACTGCGTGAAGCTGTGACACACAACAACTGGCCAAAAGTACAAGATAGTAAAGGCAAATTCATCTTCATGCTGCTGCCTGGAAGTGCAGGCACTTTATCTACCAAAAACAACCCTTATCTCATCAATGGTTCTTTGGAGAAAAGACTCATGTTTATGGAAAGTGAGCCCGATGACAGTTTTGCAGCCTTTATTTTAAGAGATAATGCCATAGTTCGTCAGCAGGAAATTCAGGCTATGGTAAAACAGGGTTTTATAGTAAGAACAAGAGCCGACATTGAAACCTATGAAGCTAAAGTGAATGATTTTACCCGCTCAAAAGCAGCCTTCAGCAGCGGATCGCAGGTGATTTCTACCGATTTTTTTCGCCCCGGAAATACGTATGGGACCTCTTATTTCGTACAACCTCCGCAGGATAAAGATTATCTGATAAATCCTATCAATACCAACTGTAAATAAACAATAAAAACGGCCTCAAAATATTTTTTGAGGCCGTTTTTCGTTTCTGTACATCAATAGTTGAGCTTAAATGAAACTCTATATTGAATTCTGTTACAATTACTTACTTTTGTAACTTACTTTATAAAATCAATATCATTTTAAAGCAGACAGATTATTTTATGACCAACGGTTTTTATTGCGAATTTATCCAGCCGGAAAAACAGATTGCTGAATTTGTAGAAAATATAGGAATGTTTCATAACCCGTCGGATGAAGCTAAAGAAGTCGTTGTATTGCCCGATGGCAGGATCGATCTGTTTTTTATGAAAACAGGATCGGAACCGTTCATTACTATTCTTCTGGGGCTTGAAACCGAAGCTGAACAAAGAAGTATTCCGCCTGACACAATTGCTTTTGCAGTCAGTTTCCGGCCGCTTGCTGTAGAATATATTCTGCGTACTTCCATTGCAGATCTGCTGAACAGCGGTAAGAATCTGAATGACGATTCCTGGAATCTGAATGATGATGATCTTAAAGATCTTGAAATATTCACTCAAAAAATAACAGCAAAAATAAGAGCACGGCTACCTGAAGCGGTAGATGAAAGAAAAAGCAGACTCTTTGAACTCATCTATTCATCGAATGGCGAAACAAGCGTGAAAGAGCTTTCAGAAAAAACTGGCTGGAGCAGCCGGCAGATTAACCGTTATTTTACCCAGCAGTTTGGACTTTCTTTAAAAGCCTACTCTACCATTCTTCGTTTCAGAGCTTCATTACAGCATATTGCAGAAGGTAAGCTGTTTCCTGAACTCAATTTTGCTGATCAGACCCATTTTATCAAAGAGATTAAGAAATTTTCAGGGGTTGCCCCGAAAGAATTATCCAAAAATAAAAATGACCGATTTATACTATTATCTGTTTTGAAAGAGAAATAATTTTGCTTCAGTAAAATGATTCAAAATGTTAATAGAAAATAAATCAGTAGCCATTATAGGCGGTGGCCCGGGAGGACTAACGCTGGCCAGACTTTTACAGTTGAACAATGCAGATGTAAAGGTATATGAAAGAGATCTTAATAGAAGCGCCAGAGTCCAGGGTTCTCCACTCGACATGCATGAAGATTCCGGAATGGCAGCTTTAAAAGGAGCCCATCTGTTGGAAGAATTCAAGCAAAACTTCCGTCCCGGTGCAGACAAAACCCTGATCGTCAATGAGCAGGCAGCAATATTTTTCAGTGATCATGAAACAAAGCCTGATGAAGATTTCGGCAACGCCTATTTCCGTCCTGAGATAGACCGGGGACCTTTAAGGAATATGCTTCTGGATTCTTTAAAACCTGGAACGGTGGTATGGGATAGCCATTTTATTTCAATGGAAGCCCAAAACGGAGGCTGGCTGCTGCATTTTAAAAACGGTTTTTCAGCCTATGCAGACCTTGTTATTGCAGCAGACGGGGCAAATTCCAGGATCCGTCCTTACCTTACAGACCTCAAACCGATCTATTCTGGCATATTAATGCTTGAAGGAAATATTGATGATGCAGAAATTAATGCTCCACAGATCAAATCGCTGATAAAAAACGGAAAAATCATGGCTTTTGGAAATCATAAGAACCTTCTTCTCGGCCAGAAAGGCGATGGTAATCTGGGATTTTATGCAAGCTTCAGGGCTGATGAAAACTGGGCAGCGGAAAGCGGACTGGACTTTTCTGATCAGAAACAGATGCTGGAATGGTTTAAAAATGAATATTCTGAGTGGAACAGCATCTGGTATGAACTTTTCCAGAATGCAGCAATTCCTTTCATTCCCCGGCCAATCTATTATATGCCTTTGGAACAGGGATGGAAAACACTTCCTAATCTGACCTTGCTAGGAGATGCAGCGCACGTAATGCCACCGTTTGCCGGGGAAGGTGCCAATATGGCGATGCTTGATGCGCTGGAATTGAGCAAATGCTTAACTTCTGATCAGTTCGGTACCTTACAGGAAGCGATCGCTTATTATGAAACTGAAATGCGTAAAAGAGCAACTGAAGCCATTCAGGAATCTTTAGAAAACGGGGATAAAATGCACTCTGAAACGGCATTAGAAACCATGCTGGAGTTTTTCGGAGGGCATTGAACCAGTTTTGATGTTTAATTTCGTCCAGGCCTGAAGACTACATCACTGCTCTATGCTTGCTCATTGACGTTGATTTGAGATTGAATTTATCCCCACCTTAATCATTAAGAATATTCCGGTGAAAAGTTTTACATATATTTGAAAAACAGGAAGAAGTGCAAACTGGCTTCCCGGACATTACATTTAACGATAAAAAAAATAACATGAAAAAAGTAACAGGAATCGGGGGCATCCTTTTCAAATCAAAAGATCCGAATGCAATGAACAATTGGTACAAAACGCATCTTGGCCTTGAAACAAGTCCATACGGAACCAGTTTTGAATGGCGTGAAAGTGAAGATACCTCCAAAAAAGGACTGACACAATGGGCTCCTTTTGCGGAGACCACAAAATATTTTGAACCGTCTGCAAAAGATTTTATGATTAATTACAGGGTAGAAAACCTGGAGGCACTGGCAGAGGAATTGAAAAAGGAAAATGTGACGATTCTTGACAGTATCGAAACGTATGATTATGGAAAGTTTCTGCATATCCTGGATCTTGAGGGGAATAAAATTCAGTTGTGGGAACCAATTGATTAACCGTTTTTTATAATTCGATCAGAACCAATCTTACAGCAATATAAAAGTCCGGTAATGTACCGGACTTTTTTGATTTATTGGGCATCAAACTATTGGGTTACTTTGATCATTGCCCGGGTAATCTGCGCTTCTTTTTCTTTGGAATAGCTAGAATCAAAAGGTTTCATCACATCAAATAAATACTGGTAAAAAGGGGTGATTTTCTGTATATTTTCGGATTCCTTTACCGCTTTTTCTTTCCCCATCTGCTGAAGCTCCCTGATGAAAACATTGAATTTTTTATCAATCGGCTTTATAGATTTTACAAGGTATGCGTAGGCTTTATCATCCTGCCCCAATTTTTGGTAAGCATCAGTCACTGCAGAAACTACCATAGAATATTCCATGGGTTTCACTCTCATCTGCCTGGCCGACTGTTTCTGGAATGCCGGAGAAAGACTCAGATAATAATCGTATTCATCAAAGATATCCTTTTCCAGGATTTTTGCCAGTTGAAGCCCTTTCTGCTCCTGCCCTGCTATGATATATCCAGTTACGATTGAACTTAATGAACGTGGATCATTGTATTTTTCAGCAGGAATTTCTTTTGAAACCAGATCCAATATTTCCAGAGCTTTTTCCTTCTGTCCACTTAATGCCAATTTTGAAGCTGCTCTGCCTGCGGTCATCCTATAGCCCATGATATTTGAAGTGGCTGCTTCATCATAATGAATACTGAGATCCTTAAAATTTCCCCATTTGAAGCTTTTCACAATATGATAAAGTGAATTGACATCTACCCTGCCTGTATCGCCATCCGGACCTTGAGCTGTATGTATCGGCACCAGCTTATAGCTGAACCCTTCAAACTGGAGATATTCATCAAGATAGAAAATATTTTCGCTGTCGTAAATCCCTCCTGATGAGAAGTTGATCGGACGTTTCCAGTCGAAGTTTGCGAGCATATCCATTATCATGAGGTTGTTTTTAAAAAGGGTATTTCCTTTGTAGGTGATCATGATCTGATTCACAACATTAGGAAGATCAGCCTGAGTGATAATTCCTGTTTTTAAAGCATTTTCTTTGTTAACAGGAAGAATGAATTTATTCACTGGAAGAATGTTGTACTGCTCAAACTTTTCTTCTCCGAAATACATTTTCAGAAGCTCATCTTTTTCAGGAGATTTGATTTTCAGAAAGCTGACTGCCTCTTTTAATGTCAATGAATCCTGTGTAAGGTACTTTCTGAATCCTGCAAATTCTGTTTCTGGCGCTCCCTGTTCTTTCAACATAGAGAAAACGCCTTCCCAGTCTTCTTTCTTCATCATGTAAATCTGGTCATTCACGCCATCTCTGTAATCATCATGGTTCAGTTGAGTGGGAATTCCTACTGCATTGTATGTTTTTCTTTTCACCTGATCTATGTACCAGGGAGTCGCTAAAAGTGTAAAATTTACAGTTTTTACATCATCGCGGAACCGTTCTGTCTCCTGAATAGCCCAAACCGGAAAAGTATCGTTGTCGCCATAAATAAAAATAATATCATCTTTGGAAAGTGATTTCAGAAATGAAAAGGCGTAATCTCTTGCTGCAGATTTTTTGCTTCTGTCATGGGGTGTATAATTCTGAAAACCCATCATAAAAGGTATACCCAGCAAAATAATTCCTAATGCAATATTGACCGTATTTGATTTTACTTTAGACCGTAAGAACCATAAAATAGCTCCGGCTCCCATCCCGATCCAAATGGCAAAAGCATAGAAAGAACCTACCATTGCATAATCTCTTTCCCTTACTTCAAAAGGTTTTACACCGGTATAAAAAACAATTCCGACACTCGTTAAAACAAATAGGGAAAGCAGTGCATAGAATCTTCCAAAGTCTCTGTTCAGCTGGAAAAAGAAACCGATTAATCCTAATATCAATGGTAAAAAGAAGAATTTTACCGTACTTTCATTCTTGAATTTAGCAGGCATTTTATCCTGATTCCCTAATAAAGCATTATCAATAAAAGAAATCCCGGAGATCCAGTTACCTCTTGTATTTTCCATCTTTCCTTCAAGGTCGTTCTGCCTTCCCACGAAGTTCCACATCAGGTATCTCACAAAATAATAACCATTCTGGAAGGTAATGAAATAGTCCATATTCTGAGCCAATGAAGGTTTTTGAACATTGATCAGGTTGTAAGGTTTAACCTTTAAATAATCTGCTGCAGTAATGGATTTATCTTCATACTTACCTCTCAATTCGTCAAAGATCTGCTTGGCCTGAGGGTTATCTGCTACCTCTTCATTTGCATAATTAAAGGTAAAGTCCGGAGCTCCATACATTGAAATGTAGTTCGCCATCACATCCTTATCCTGATTGAACATTCTGGGCATTAAGCTTACCTGGGACTTACTGAAAATATAATTGAAACGGTCACCCGTCTTTCTGTAGGTTCCTGTTTTTTCATCTTTTTCGTAGATCTCACCTGTTTTCTGGGTCTTAAAACTTCCGTCTTCATTTTTCTCAATTCCGTTGGCATCAAGGAAAGCGGTGTAATTCTGTCCATAAATTGTTGGCCAGTCACCATATTGCTCTCTGTTATAATAATCCAGCATACCGATAGCGGTATCCGGATCATTAAGGTTCATCGGAGGATTTGCGTTCGCTCTGATGGGAATGACCATCCAGCATGAGAAACCGATAATCATATACACTACTGACAAAGCCACTGTTTGATAGATATTTCTTTTTGCTTTCCTGGCATATTTAATCATGAAATAAGATGGGAGAATCATGAGAATAAATGCTGCAATCGTACCTGAGTGGAAAGGAAGTCCAAGTCCGTTCACAAAGAATATTTCCAGTCTTCCGAACATCGTCATGATCAACGGGAAGATAATTTTGAAAACAATGATCAGGATTCCAAGCGTTATTGCATTAGCCCAGATGAAGTTCTTCCAGGTAAATTTGTAATTTCTTGCATAATAAACCAGACAAACGGCTGGAACTGCAAGCATCCCCATCATGTGTACCCCAACTGAAAGTCCCAATACAAAGAAAATAAGGATGATCCATCTTTCACTGTCTTTGGCCAGATATTCATTTTCCCATTTGGTAATCAGCCACACTAAAAGTGCAATAAACATAGAAGCCATGGAATATACTTCCCCTTCTACCGCCGAAAACCAGAACGTATCTGAAAATGTAAAGCATAATGCGCCTACAGCTCCTGCAAAAAGAATAGAAATCTTCTGATGCTGGGTTATTTCCTCAAAATCTTTATTCAGTAGTCTTCTTACGAAATGGGTGATCGTCCAGAACAGAAACAAAATGGTAAATGCACTGAAAAGCGACGACATTGCGTTGATCACAATGGCATAGTTCTGTTCATTTCCAGCTGCAAATATGCTGGCCACAGAACCCACAATCTGGAATAAGGCAGCTCCGGGAGCATGCGTTACTTCAAGTTTTACTGCTGAGGAAATGTATTCACCGCAATCCCAGAAACTGAGATAATGCTCCATGGTGGAAAGATAGGTGATCAGCGCAATTGTGAACAGTACCCATCCTAAAATGGTATTCCATTTTTTAAAAGACCAGTTCTTCATATACTATGTAATTCAATACATAGTATGACAACCCGGACTGGGGAACTATTACATGAATATTCAAAATAATTATTACTTCATCTTGAATTTTCCGTTTTTACAGTCTGAGATCAGCGTATGATTCAGAAAAGTTTATTCCCGGTTAGAAGGTTCTCCGTCTTTGAAGTTCCTTAATAATTTAAAATAAAAAAGATTTTAAATTTAAGCAGGCTTATTATTTTGGGGTTGAAATACTTCTTAATTCACCTATCTCTTTGACCAGCTTCGGGTACATTTTCTGCAGATCGGCACCGCCTTTGGGCTCACGATTCAGGCTCCGTTCCATACCGTCATAATCGTTTTCAGGATACAATTCATACACCGTATCTTTTATGATAGATTCTTCATCATCATGATTTTGTGCATACGCATCATCGGCAACATAAAGCAAACCTTCTGCCCAGCAGTCTGCGATATCAAAACTGTATTTTCCGTTTACGAATGACTGAATATTTGATTTTATATCTTCAAAAAGCTCTTTCCCTTTTAACAGCAACCAGCATCTGAAATACAAAAATCCGTCATCAGAAAGATAATTATCGAATGTGTAAACTCCGTTTTCATTTGTAAAATCGGATTCAAGAATAATGGAGAGTTCTGCTATTTCAGCTGTATACAATTCAGCCAGCTTTTCCTGCAGTGTTCTTTCGAAAAGTATCATTCTCTCCTTTCCAAATTTCGATAAATGATCGGTCAGGTTTTCAATGTGTTCATCTACATCATATTCACACCAGTGGGCTTTTTTATATTTATTGGATTTCTCAATAGCTTCCCAGAAATAAATATCTGCTTTTTCATTTTCAGAAAGTTCTTTCTTTTTAGGAACCTCCCCGTTTTCCGGAATTTCGGTGTAACCTTTCTTTATTTTCTGGGCAATCAGCTTTTCGGATTCTTTGATGCATTCATTTTCATCTGCAAATTCTTTAATGGTTTCTCTGCCTTTTGTTCCGGCTTTTCCAAAAGTTATGGCCTGTCGTTTTCCTGAACATTCAATGTTCCAGAATTTATCGGATAATTCTTCCTGATTGATAAAGTTTCTTTTCATAAAAGCCTGTGATGGTATTCTTTGTTAAAGGAAAGTGAAACTACGGAAAATCAATGAAAGTAAAAAGCAAAAATATCCTGATGCTGCAGGTTTTCACTTAATTTTAAATTTAATACGTATTATTCAACCCACCATCCAGAGGAATGCTGGTTCCGGTGAGATAGGATGAATATTCTGAGGCCAGAAAAGCTGCCAGATGTCCATATTCTTCAGTCTTCCCAAGTCTTTTCATTGGAATTTTATTTTCTCTTGCCTTTTTTATTTCTTCCTGAGATTTGCCTGTCAGCTGAGATTCATGGCTGATCAGATTCTGAATACGTTCTGTATCGAAATACCCGGTCAGAATATTATTTACCGTGATATGATGCTGAGCAACTTCATTGGATAAGGTCTTTGCCCAGGCAATTACCGCAGAACGGATAGAATTTGAAAGAGATAAATTATTGATCGGTTCTTTTACAGATAAAGAAGAAACATTAATGATACGCCCGTTTTTTTGTTTGATCATGTGTGGCAAAGCCAGCAGTGTGGTTTCACAGACTGTTTTAAAAAGCAGGTCAAATGCTTTCTGATAATCATTTACTTTTTTATCAATAGCTAGTCCAGGCTCCGGGCCGTTGGTATTATTGACGAGAATATCTATAGAATTCTTGCTGAAATAGCCAGAAATAGTTTTTCTGTAGCTCTCAAAATCAGAGAAATCTGCGACCAGATACTGGTGTTTCTGGTTAGAATCAATTACAGGAAGTGAAGATACTATATTCTTTAGTTTCATTTCATTGCGGGCCATCACTGTAACGTTGGCGCCACATTTGGCAAGCTCCAATGCGATTCCTAAGCCAATCCCCTGAGTAGCTGCTCCTACTAATGCATTCTTTGATAAAAGTTGAATATTCATAAGCTGATCCTTTTCTGATTGTTTACAGATAAATGTAGCAAAAAAGCTTTAGATTTCAGGTCAATGGATCATTAATAATTATTCCCATTTTATTGGGGAAGTGAGGGAAGCGGTACTCTTTCAGGTTTTGAGGATAGGGTTCGCAAAAATGCTTCCAACTGGGAAATTTCTTCATCGGTAAGATCCAGAAGACGGACAAAACCTGATTTTTCGGAGTTAAGTGTGATGCCGTTATGAATGGTGGAACGTTTTTGGGAATGCTCAGGATTCCCTTTGCTGTAAAACTGGATCACTTCTGTTAAAGTAGTCATAGAGCCATTATGCATCCACGGTCCGGTTCTGGCAACTTCCCTTAATCCGGGTATCCGAAATTTCCCGGCATCTTCAGGGGTTTTGGTCAGCAGATACCTGCCGAGATCTTCTTCTTTTGAGCCTAATAAAGAGGTTCCTATATTTTCAAACTGGTTATTGGAAAAATAACCAGAGCTGTGACAGTTCATGCATTGTGCTTTGGTTCTGAAAAGGTGGAGTCCCATAAGCTCATCATTGGAATATACATCCGCCTTTCCATCAATGAACTGATCAAATTTAGAAGTTCCGCTTTTAACGGTTCTTTCAAACGCAGCGATGGCTTTAGAAATCCTGTCCTTTGAAACAGATCTGTCGCCAAAGGCTTTTTCAAACAATATTTCGTAACCCTTGATCTTCGCAATTTTTCCGGCGGCAAGGTCAATGTGCCCGTTCATTTCTCTTTCTTCACGAATTGGCATTTCTGACTGTTCTTCCAGTGATGCAGCACGTCCGTCCCAGAATAATGATCCTGCATAAGCCGCATTCAGGATGCTCATCGCGTTGCGGGTGCCGAGTTGCCTGTCATGTCCGAAAGAGAAAGTCCGGTTATCGCACCATCCGAGTTCGGGATCATGGCATGAAGCACAGGCAATCTGATTGGAACGTGATAGACGCGGATCGAAGAAAAGGGTTTTCCCCAGCAGTGCTTTAGCCTCAGAATAGGGATTATCCTGTGGAAACTGAATCCCGGGTAAGTGTCCTATTTCGGAAAAATAGGGTTTAGCCTGAGGATCGAGGATGGGTTTCGGCCATTTTGAAGGATCTCCGGAAGAATACAATTTCCTGAGTTCGGCAATGAATAAAGCTTTCTCGCGAATTTCTTTCTGAACACTATTGGTAAAACAGTTGTTTAAAAGAGAAACGGTAAGAAAGGTAATTAATATCCAGCTCAGGACATTCTTCATGGTTATCAGGATTTTGGCAAAAATAAGGAATCTGGCAATACATCTCAAAATTGATTAAAAGATTGTGCTTTTTACTGAGTTTCATTAATCCTTATCCTGTTTATTACCTAATCTCTGTATAAAATTCTTTATAAGCTTTCACTAGATCGTTCAGGGAGAACCCCCGGTTCAGGCCGCTGGTATTGGGTAAAACCCAGACTTTTGAACCACAAAAATTCTCGGACTGCGGTCCCCACATAATCTGTTTTTTTCCTGAAAAGGCTTTGTAGGCGGCTTTTCCAAGAAATGCAATATATTTTGGTTGAAGTTCTGTCATTTTTGCTTTAAAAAGTTGCAGAGAATCAGCAAATTCTTCTTTGGAAAGCTCATCCGCACGTGAAGTTGCCCTTGCTACAGCTGTTATGAGTCCATATCCGAATTCCAGAATATTTTTATCATTTATAGCATCGATCTGATAAGATGTAAAACCGGCCTGATGCAGCACCTTCCAGAAACGATTGCTTTTTCCTGAAAAATGATGTCCGTCTTCGGCAGATTTTAAACCGGGATTGATTCCACAAAAGATAACAGTGAGGTTTTTGGAAATGATGTCGGTTAGCATAAAACTTCTTAAACATTAATTTTTTGATCCATTAAGATATCATAAGTTATTAAGAAAACTGTACAAGGGCTTAAAAAATTTTATTTAAAATATCCAATGGCCGTCTATCCTCCGACCGATTATGTGTTTAAAAAAAATTTAAATAACAAGTATGGCACAAATATTATTATATATAGAGTAAAACATCAAGATGGAAAAAATTTTGAAAAACATAAACCTGATCCATAAATATCTATGTATCAGTATAGCAGATGAATTCAATTTGATTCTCGATCTAAGAGGTGAATACGTTCCCACACAGAATATTGTCTCTAAAAAAATGATCATTGCCACTACATTTAGTATCAAAGTAGTTTCTGATCCGCAGCTAAAATTATTTTTATCAGCACTGATCTCTGAGATCAACAACGGAAAATGCAGTATCGATTTTATGAAGGAAAGGATTAAAAATTTTGAAAAACAAGGTCGCCAGGAAATTAAAAAGTTATTTAGACAATAAAAAATCCTTACAGATAGCTATAAGGATAATATGTTTTACTTAATAAGTTAGTTTGATTAGTCCTGTAAATATTTAGCCACTTTATTTTCTAAATCATCCAGATTGAATGGTTTTGCCACATAATCATCTGCCTGGGCTTCTTCCGCCAGACTCACAATATCATTATTAGCAGTAACATAAATAACAGGTATTGACCTGAACTCTTCATGAGCTTTCAGAAGTTTGGTCGCCTCTACTCCTCCGATCTTTGGGATCCAGTTATCCATCAGAATAACATCCGGCTTAAACTCTGAAACTTTGTCCAATATATCATGGGATGTTTCTGAAATTTCGACCTGGTATCCATTTTCCTCGAAAATGATGGTAATTACTTCCAAAATAATGGTATCGTCATCAAAAATCAAAATTTTCTTTTTATCCATAACTCGTTATATTTTTAAATCTTAGGGTTGTTTTTTTATTTCTTAATTTATAATTGATTGATAAAATCTGCTAAATTATCCGGCTTTATGAGCTGATCATACGCTATTTCCTGTACAGCATGCCTGGGCATATAATCTACTTCTGCGGTTTCCGGATCCTGGATCCAGACTTGTCCTTTATTTTTCTTAATGTAGCTTAAACCTTCTACTCCATCTGCATTGGCCCCTGATAAGAGAACTCCGACCACATTTTTACCATATATTTCCGCTGCAGATTTGAAAGTCACATCAATAGACGGCCTGGAATAGTTCATTTTTTCGGAAAAATCCAGAGACATTAGTTTTTTATTTTCAAAGAGCAGGTGATAATCTGCCGGAACTACATATACTTTGTTATTTTGAATTTCCGTTTTATCGTCAATCTCTACCACTTCTATAGCGATAAACTGCTGGAGCAAGGTCTGCAGAATATTGTTGGAATAAGCTTTCCTGTGAACCACCAGCACAATAGGAAAACTCAGCTTTGCTTTTAGTTTTTTGAGCATTCCGAGAATGACCTGCAGGCTGCCTGCGGATCCTCCTATCACTACCAGTTCTGTATTTGTTTCTTTTGTTTCCATGGTCTGAGGATTTACATGTGCTCTGCTTTTTTCCAGATGCGCTGGTCTTCGACCTGGTGATAATTTTTGTCCAGTTTGGAGAATCTAATCGTTTCTTTTGCGCCCAATGCCAGATAACCCAGATTTTCAAGGCTGTTATCAAAAAGTTTAAAAACCCGCTCCTGCAGTTCCCTGTCAAAATAGATCAGAACATTTCTGCAGATGATCAGCTGGAAACTGTTAAAAGAGCTGTCCGACACCAGATTATGCGTAGATAATATGAGTTTTTCCTTTAAACTTTTATCAAATTTTACGCTGTCATAATTGGCTGTGTAATAATCTGAAAAGTCTTTTTTCCCTCCGGATAACATATAATTTTCAGAATAAAGTTTCATCTGCTGTAGAGGAAAAACACCTGCCCGCGCCGTTTCTAAGACAGAAGGATTCAGATCTGTACCGTAGATCAGGGATTTGTGGTACAAATTGGCCTCTTTCAGCAATATCGCCATTGAATAAGCTTCTTCTCCTGTAGAGCATCCAGCCACCCAGATCCGGATCAGGGGATAGGTTCCCAACTGAGGTAAAATATTCTCCCTGAGTGCTTTAAAAAAGTGCGGATCACGGAACATTTCCGTTACATTCACCGTTATTTCCTCTACAAAACGTTTCAGATATTCCGGATCATTAATGATGGTATATCTGAGTTCTGCAAAGCTGGTAAACCTGTCGATCAGGCAGATACGGTTGACCCGACGTTTAAAGGAGGCCCGGCTGTATTCGGAAAAATCATAGCCGTACATCTCATGAACATCTTTTATAAGGTATTCTACTTCTTCATCTTTTACAATACTCGGTTCCAGCATTTAGGAAAGTTTTTCTATGGCTGTGACCAACTGATCTACATCAATGGGTTTTGATACATAGTCCTGTGCTCCCGCATCAAGACATTTCTGGCGGTCTTCCGGCATGGCCTGCGCTGTAACAGCAATGACAGGGATCTGGCTCATGCCCGGTGTATTTCTGATGATTTTTACGGCTTCATAACCATCCATTTCGGGCATCATCATATCCATCAATATGATGTCTACTGTATTTTCTTTTAAAATCTGAATGGCTTCCTGAGCCATGGTGCAGCTTACAATCTGATATCCTCGTGATTTCAGGGTCAGTTTGAGTGCAAATATATTGCGTGGATCATCGTCCACAATTAAAATTTTCTTATTCATCAGTTCTTTAACTTTCATATAACCATACACGCAGTAAGGACAATAGCTGGTCTATATCTACGGGTTTTGAGATATAATCTGAAGCACCTGCCACGATACATTTTTCACGGTCTCCTATCATAGACTTTGCTGTGATGGCAATAATAGGAAGCTTGGTGAGTGCCGGCATTTTACGGATCTCCCGGATGGTTTCGTAGCCATCCATTTCGGGCATCATCATATCCATCAGAATCACGTCTATATCATTATGCTCTTTGATCTGCTGCAGGGCATGTTTTCCATCCATTGCCACTACAACTTCCACTTTATACTTTTCCAGCGCTTTGGTCAGGGAAAAGATATTACGGACATCATCATCGGTGATGAGTATTTTTTTTCCACTTAATACTTCTGTCAGTGAACCTAAAACTTTGTTTCTTGCCGTCTCGACAGAGCTGTTTTTCTCTTCCACCAAATGTAAGAATAACCCTACTTCATCTAAAATTCTTTCGTAGGAATGAGCGGTTTTTACGACAATGGAGTCGGCATACTGCTTGATCTTCAGTTCTTCGGATTTGGAGAGGCTGTGTTCTGTGAAAATAATGATCGGAAGATTTTCCAGGCCTTCGTAGCTTTTGATGGATTCAATAATCTGATATTCATTTCCTTTTGAAGATTCCACATCTAAAATCACGCAATCTACCTGACTTGAAGTTAATGATTTCACGCTGTCTTCTACATTGTTTTCTACGGATAAGGAAATATTGAAGTTGCTTAGGAAATATGCCAATGCACTGGCATGTTTGGCATTATTTTCTACAATCAGAACCTTTTGGGGAGATCTCTGAAGGGCTTCTTCAATTTTTTTGAAAACATCGGTCAATCTATCAATAGCCATCGGCTTATTAATGAAATCAATGGCGCCTTTCATTAGACTTTCTTTTTCAAGCTGCAGGACGGACATCATGTGTACCGGAATAGGTCTGGTTGAGGCATTTGATTTAAGCTCATCCATCACCTGCCAGCCGTCTTTTACCGGGAGCTGTACATCCAGTAAAATCGCCTGCGGATGATACTGAACCGCTGCGGAAAGTGCATAATCTCCCCTCACCACTACAACTCCTTTGTACTGGTTCATACGGGCATATTTCAGCAAAGCTTTTGCAAAATGAATATCATCTTCTACGATCAAAATAACTTTATCCTCCTTGGTTATTGTATCACGATCATCATCTATGGCTTCCGGAATGGGCAATATCTGGACAGGAAGTACTGTTTCATGCTCGCCGTCTTCCAGTAGATTCTGAATTTCTTCTACATCTTCACGGATAATATCAACCAAATGCTGATCATTTTCCGTCTGAACGGGTTCGGAAACAGCTTTCATTGGAATGATGAAACTGAATTCGCTTCCTTCGTTCACCTTACTTTTCAGGGTTAATTCTCCTCCTAGTAATCTTGCAATTTCGCGGCTAATGGAAAGCCCAAGCCCGGTACCTCCAAATCTGCGTCGTGTAGAGCCATCGGCCTGCTGGAATGCTTCAAAAATAATAGCCTGCTTTTCTTCAGGGATACCAATTCCTGTATCTTTTACAGTGAAAATAATGAAATCTTTATTTTTAGGATCTTGTGCAATGCTCAGATCAATACTTCCTTCTGTGGTAAATTTTAATGCATTCGACAACAGGTTACGCAATACCTGATCTACACGAAGTCTATCCGTTTCAATGGTTTTTTCCAGGTCTTTCTCGATATGAATATCAAATCTGATATTCTTTTCCTTCACCACCGGATTAAAAAGATTTTTTAAATCTGTCACGACATCATCAATCATGACATCCTGATATTCGAGAGACATTTTACCGGATTCTATTTTAGCAAGGTCTAAAATTTCATCAATCAAGGTAAGCAGGCTGCTTCCTGAACTCTGGATCACTTTTGCAGATTCTACCTGATCTTCATTCAGATTTTCGTCAGGGTTTTCAGCCATGAGCCTGGAAAGAAGGAGAATAGAATTTAATGGTGTTCTAAGCTCATGAGACATATTGGCCAAAAACTCAGATTTATATTTTGTGCTTAATGCAAGTTCCTCTACTTTTTTCTGGATCTCGCTGTTTCTTTCGGCAATCAGGTGGTTTTTTTCTTCAAGCATCCTTGAGCGTTCTTCCAGTTCTGCATTGGCCTGCATCAGCTCTTCCTGCTGGACTTTCAATTCTTCTTCGGATGCCTGCAGCTTTTGCGTCTGGGCTTCCAATTCTGTATTCAGGTTTTCCAGTTCAGAATGCTGTACCTGTAGTTCTTCTGACTGTGCCTGGGTTTCTTCAAGCAGTTGCTGTTCTTTTTCACGGCCTTTTGCTGCATTCAAGGCTATTCCGATGTTACGGGTACATTCTGCAAAATACTCAATCCTGTCCTGATCAAGGTCTGAAGCGGAACCTAATTCAAGCACCCCAATGTTGTGACCGTCTGCACGGATGGGAAGTAATATAATACCGTTGATTTTTATTCTGCTGCTGGCAAAAGTTACAACAAAATCTTCTTCATGAAGGTTGTTATAGACCTGCAGCTTCTCATTCATAAAAACCTGGCCTACCATTCCTTCTCCCGGCTCGAACGACTTTTTCATCATACTTTCCAGGCCGAAGGATGTACTCAGTTTAAGGATGCCTTCATCAAACAGATACAAAGCTCCATTGATGCACTTTCCATATTCAACAAGCTGGTTTAAAGATGCACTGGAAACATCTTTTACCGATTTATTGCCTACCAAAGATTCATTGAGTAAAGCAAGACCTTTCTGTCTCCAGTCACTTTTATTAATCTTATCAAAAGACTTCTCAAGAGAATCTGTCATGTGGTTCAGGGAATCTACCAGATCACCCAGATCATCCTGTGAATTATCCACTGCTTTCTGGCTGTAATCACCATTCGCTACCCGGTTCGCAATCTGTTGAATAGCACTTACCCTTCTGCTTATTTCCTGATCTTTTGCTCTCAATTCTTTCTCAAGCTTATCTCTTCTGATCAGATCTGACCTTAATTTAATATAAAAGAATATGGTAACTACGATTGCCGATATGGCAGAGAAAATAATAAATAAGACGGTGGTACCGGATGAACGGTTGAGATCTTTATTTTTGATTTCAAGCTGGCTTTCCTCATATTTTACAAAATCACGGACGATCTCGCGGCATTTGTCCATATAGCTTTTGCTCAGCAGGATCTGTTGCTGCGTCATAATGATACCATTGTGTCTGTTCTGCACAAACTGTTTTAAATTGCCAATATTGCTGTTGACATTTTTTTCCAGGTCATTTAATCGCTGCAGCTGATTATTATCGCTAATATCCAATGATTTTGCAGTTTCTATCGCCTTAGGAAATTCAATTAAACTCCGGTTATAAGGCTCTAAAAAAATTTCTCTTCCTGTAAGCTGATAACCTCTGTTTCCTGTTTCGGCATCCAGTAAGGCAACAAGAACATCTTTTACGGCAGTGATAGAACGTCTGCTTTTAGACAAACTTTCACGGTGATCCATCTGGTTTTGAATGCTCAGATAGGAAGCCGCCGAACTGGCAATTAAGATTAATAAGGATATTCCTACTCCAAACTGGAGATTTCTAATTATTTTTTTTGGCATGAAAACTAGTTTAAAGGTAAAGCAAAATAGAAAGTAGAACCTTCCTCTAATTTACTGGATACTCCAATAGTTCCGTGATGCTGCTTAATGATCTCTGAACAGATGAACAACCCTATTCCCATTCCCTGGAACTGCAGCGAAGATTCTTCTACACGATAAAACTTACGGAAAACAGCATCCTGCTTAAAGTCCGGAATTCCTATTCCAAAATCGGTTACACTTACTTTTACTTCCTGCTTTTCTTCGTCTACGAAAGTAGTGACAATCACCTGGTTATTCTGTGGAGAATATTTTATTGCATTGGTAAGGAAGTTAATCAGAACCTGCTCTATGCGTATTTCATCCAAAGGAATTAAAACATCGGAATTTATGCCGTGCCATGATATTTTTACGTTATTTTCATCATGAGTCTGCAGGATAGTTTCCACTGCATTGCTGATTACTTTTTCAAGGCTGGTAGGCTTTCTGTTGATTTTAAGCTTACCGTTTTCTATTTTGGAAACATCAAGAAGGTCGGTGATGAGGGTATTGAGTTTTTCGATCTGGTCCTGAACCTTGGCCATAAAACCTGCTTCTGCACTCTCTTTTTCAAGCTTTAATTTACGGTCCAGCAGCTGAACATAGGCTTTTATACTTGTTAAAGGTGTTTTCAGTTCATGACTGGCAATACTCAAGAATTCATCTTTTTCTTTTTCTACTTTCTTCTGATCGTCGATATCGGTAAAGGTTCCTACCCAGTTTTTGATAACGTTTCCTTCATGCACAGGGGTGATACGTAAGAGGTGATAGCGATAGTCTCCTGAATTGATGTTTTTTATTCTGGCCTCCAGTTCCAGTGCTTTACTCTTTTTTCTGCAGTGTTCAAATTCTTCTCTGATATTAAGATCATCCGGATGCGCTTCCGGAAAATCTGTCTCGGAATCGGAATATTCATACCATTTGCCGTTTACAAATTCAATATCTCCTTCTTCATTAAGCGTAAAGGCAATCTGTGGCAAAGATTCCAGCATCAGCTGAAAATGATCGATCTGAGATTTCATGGTCACCTGCGATTCCCGTCTGCCCTTGACTTCCAGCTCCAAACTCTGCTGGGTCTTTTTCATTGCAATATTGTGCTCCTGAAGACTATAAAATGTCTTCACCTTCAGCATTAGAATCTCAGGATCTACCGGCTTTGTAACATAATCCTTACCGCCGGATGCATATCCGCGTGTTATGAATTTTTTCTCCGTATTTACTGCGGATAAAAAGATGATGGGTACTTCTTTGGTTTTGCTGTAATCAGCAAGGGTTTCGGCCACCTCAAATCCGTCCATTCCCGGCATCTGCACGTCCAGAATGATCAGTGCATAGTTATTTTTTATAGCTTTTCCTAAAGCTTCTTCTCCGGAACCGGCTGTATCTACCTGAAAATCTTTCGATTCCAGCAACTTCTTCAGTGAGTAAAGATTACTTTGGTTGTCATCAACGATTAAGATCATAAAATGAATCAGTACTTGTTGGTTTGTATTAATTAATAATCCCAAAAATACTCACAAAATTCCGAAAAACATTTATTTATTAATCATTTTATGCTTAGATACCACACGTATAAACTTATAAATCAATTTTCTAAAAAAAATAATGACAAATAATTAATTATAGTCAAAAAAAGCTTTGATCTGTTAAAAAAACAGCATCTGTCAGCGTGTATAGGTTTATACAATTAAGATACAAAAGTCCTTCAACTGTGGGTTTGCTTTTATCATCTTTCCTTAAGATACATATTATTTTATGGCAAATAAAATAGTTCCGCTAATGATGAGTAAAGCTCCGATGGTGGTTTTCAGCGTTAATGTTTCTTTGAAAAACAACACGGACAGTATGATAGCTATTGCCACGCTCAGTTTATCTACAGAAGCTACCTGGGATATTTTCCCGATCTGTAAGGCTTTAAAATAAAACAACCAGGATAATCCTGTTGCAACTCCGGACAGCACAAGGAAGGTAATGTTCATTTTTGACAGTGAACTGATTCCTTTTAAGTCTCCTTTTATCAGGACAATACTCCAGACCATGATGAGAATAATGACCGTCCTGATCCCTGTTGCCAGATTGGAGCTGATATTAGCAACCCCTATTTTCGCAAAAACAGCAGTGAATGCTGCAAATAATGCTGAAAGTAATGCGTAATAGAACCACATTTTTTTAGTTTTTAAAGTTTATATTAAAAAGTTTTAACCAATCCTATACCTACCGTTTTGTTCTGATAAAACGGCATAACCATCGCAGCTGTATTTTTATTTTTACCTGTCAGCATATTATTGATTTTAGGGTATAACCAATAGGCCAGCTCAGTGGAAAGGATACCAAAACCGGCTCCTGCCACGACATCCCCTACCCAATGTTTATCATTTAACATTCTGTAAACTCCCGTGAAAACGGCCAATGAATAACCGGAAACTCCCAGCCAAAAATTGGTGTCTTTGTATTCTCTGAACATAAATTGTGCAGAAGCAAATGCTATGGCCGTATGTCCTGACGGAAAGGATAGATTATTGGACTGATCCGGTCTTTCTTCTTTAACGATATGCTTTAAAGGGATTGTAATGGCTGATGTAATAAGCATTGAGGTTCCGTAAATTATACTTCTGTCTTTGAAATTATGCTTCCCCTGCACACCTGCCGCATTAAGTCCGTAAACTAAAACTGCTGGAGCAAACTGAGAGTAGCTATCAAGACGTATATGATCCGGCTTGTGTTCATTAATTTCATCCCTGGTAGAAAAGTTAAGCTGTTTCAGATCTTTAACTGTCAAACTTGCGACTCCGTAACCTATCAATGCTGCGGGTACAATCAAACTTTTATAGTGAAGATGACTTTTTTCAGGAGTTAATATGACTACACTGTCTTGCTGCGGCTCCTGGATCTGTATAGTATCGGTGCTGTTCTGAGCCGTGATCTTTCCGGAGGCTGAGATCATGGCAATCAAAACGATCAGTATTTTTTGATGGTATCTTGGCATCTGATTATTGTATTAGTTTGTTTCTAAATTTTATTCTTGATTGATCAACTGGATATTGGCTTCTTTAAACTTTGTCAGAACTTTTTGCCCGTATTCCGTGAAATAGGAATGACAGGTAAGGAAAGCGGAATTCTTGATCCTCCATTCTTCATCGGTATAGACCAGTCCCAGATATTTTTCAAATTCCTGCCTTATTGCTTTTTCATACACCTGATAGCCGGGACGGGTTAAATGATACATATCTGCATCACATATCACTTTTTCAACTAAGGAAGATGGACTTTGAGGATACTTTGTAGATTCAATACAGTTTAAAACACTTTCGATCATCGTTTTTCCGCATCCTGAGTTTTCTAAAAAATGTTCCGCTATTTTTTTGCTTTCTTCCTCATGTCCCATATAGGCATTGGCATATCCGCAGTCATGAAACCATGCAGCGATCTCTAGCATATTTATTTCTTCCTGAGAAAGGCCGCACTGTAAACCAATCTCATGTACAGCTGCAACGACTTCATAGGTATGATGGATATTATGAAATAATAGTTGGCCCGAAAGATTTTCCGAAAGAAATGCAATCACATAACTACGAACTGCTTCTGTTAAATTATTCATGATCATGATGGTTTTAAAATTTATAGCTGTATCCGAGCCTGATCACCTGTGTTTCATAATAGTCATCGCTTGTGTAAGCAAACCCATTACCCTGAATTTTCTTCTTAATGACCATGGTATTCAACAGATCGGCTGCATTCAGAAATATTTCACCTTTCCCATTTTGAACAGATTTTTTCACTCCCATATCCATTGAAAACCTTGATCCTATCCTACCTTGCGGAATAATATCCGGAGCCAGATAAACGGCTGTCAATTGGGCATCGAACCCATTAGAAAATTTGAAAATGTTATTTAGTTTTATATTTCCTGAAACCGCCGTTTGCCTGTTTGCTGAAAATATATTGGGTTGCGGATAAAGGTTTTCAACGATAAAAGCCTTGATCTGATTTCTGTATATATTTCCATTAACATTAAAAGAATAAAGCTTAGAAATTTTCTGATTCCAGATCATTTCCAATCCTGAATTGTAGCTTTTTCCTGCATTCTGAAATACGGCATAGATCAAAGTGCTTCCCGGAACAGTACTGGAGATCCTGGAGATCGTACCAACCACAAAACGGTGATACAGTGCAGAATACAGATAACCATTATTCCAATTATATTTATGTCCCATTTCTATTGAATTGGTAAACTGAGGTCTCAGTCCGGGGTTACCCACTTTTATAATCTCGGCATCATCATATTTCGGGAAAATCCTGATGTCTACTTCATTTGGCCGGTCAACTCTCCTGTTATAAAATATGGAGAGCTTGTTATGATCATTAAGCTTATAAGCTAATCTCAGGTTGGGAAACGGCTGTGTGTAATTGTAGCTGTCACTTTTGTAGGTGGGATGATTGGGGTTTACATCGTATTGTACTTTTACATACTCCAACCTTACGCCAAGCTCTGCTTCCCACTTTTCATTTTCAAAAACATAGTTTCCATACACTGCAGGAATCAGTTCTTTGTAAGTTGCCCAGCCTCCCGCATTGACATCCAGAACAGAATTCGCACCGGGAATAAAGTTCATATTGGTGGGAATGCTTCTGTTTCTCAGTTTAATTCCCGTTTCAATTCGTCCATATTTCAATGGTTTTATGTAATCAACATTAAAATCATACACCTGCTCATCAGATAAGAGTTTGAAAGCATCCGTACCCGTTGAGGCCGGTAGGTAATTATCATAAAAATATTTCTCATCTTCCCGGTGAAAGGTATAATTGAATCCCACATTCAATACATGTCCTGCTTCTTTGAATTTATGCTGATAAGAAGCGGTTCCCATGACCGTGGTTTTCAATTCGTCTTCCAAAAACTGCCAGAGACGGAGACGCTGTGAAAGATCTCCATTAAAAAACGGCTGATCTCCGCGGTCAATAATCTTTTCACTTCCGTAAAGTCCCGAAACCGTCAGTGTATTCTGAGCACCAATATTCCAGTCCACTCCTGCTTTTGTGGTGAGATAATTGGTATTTCTATTTCTTTTTAACTGTGAATTAATGATTGTTCCATCATCATAAGTTCTGGTAACAAATTCATTTTTATTCAGTGTTTCTGTATATAAATTATCAGCCTGCAGAAAAATATTAACCTTATCTTTTCTATAATTAAGCGAAACTGAAGGATTGATTTTTGGAGTGACCGTATACTGAGGTCTTATGTCCGGAAGATTTTCTTTTCTTACCCAATAAGAACCTGTACCATAAGTAAAACCAATCTTTCCGTTCCATCCGTTCTGCTTGTTTTTCTTCATGATAATATTGATGATCCCTGCGTTACCATTGGCGTCATATTTTGAAGACGGGTTGTTGATGATCTCAATTTTGTCAATGGCTGAAGATGGAATATTATCCAGTCCGCTCTGATTTCCAAAACCCGTCAGTGCAGTTTGTTTACCATCGATCAGAACTGTCACCTTATCATTACCCCGCAGCTGTACTTTATTGTCCTGCACTGTAATTCCGGGCAGGTTTTGCATACTTTGGAGCACAGAACCTCCGCTTTGGCTGATGTTATCGGCAAGGGAATAGGTCTTTTTATCAAGCTGGCTGCTGAGTTCATTTTTTTTGGAAGCTATTATTGTAACCTCATCAATTTTTGTTTCTTTTTCTTCTTTTATCTGTTCAAGTTCAACCGGAGGAATTTCTAAAAATTCTGAATGGCTACCCACAAAAAACGGTTGAGTCTGCTTCCGAAATCCTGAAAATGAAAATTCCAGTTGATAGTTACCCGGTTTGATTCCTACCAAAGAAAACTGACCTTCTTCGTTGGTTATCGTGCCGGAGACAAATACGTTATTTTTTTCTGTTTTAGCAATGATATTTACATAAGGTAAAAAAGACTGATCTGTTTTGCTTTTAACGATTCCGGAAACAGTCACATTAGTCACCTGTCCCCAGATAACGGAAGAAAATAGTATTGAAATCGAAAAAAATAACAGCTTTAACTTATTCATTATTTTAGTTTTTTATTTCTCTTAAAAAATTTCCTTTACTGTCAAAAATCAGATCTTTGCCTTTCATTTCTGCTTCGTAGGTGACCATTCCTTTTGCATCCGTTATTTTAGCGGCTTCTTTTATTTTTTGGTGCGGATAGTTTTTAGCCAGATAGCTTTTAATGGGTACAGAAAGAGCGTTGATACCAATCTCATTTTCGGTTTCGAGAATTTTACCAAAAGGATCTATTACAACAGTAGTTTCCGCTTCTTTTGATTTGAATCCTGCTTCATAATTCCCGTTTTCCTTTTCCCATTTTACCTCTTTACTGTTGGAAACTGTTTCTGAAAACTTTTCTGAACTGATGTAGGCACTTCTTTCTGCTGAATTTTCTGGGCATTGAATAAGGCTCCGAATGGTCTTGTAAAAACAAAAGCAATCCAGAAGAGCAAAACATGATTGATCTTTGTGAAATAATGCAGGAAAACAACAATAAGGATAATAAGACCCGTAATCACCGCTCCGGCTAAATAACTGTATCCTAAATTGTCACTCAGAAAATCTCCAAATGCTGTTCCCAGGCTATTGGAGAAAAGAATGGCAACCCAATAGAATATCTCTTTGTTTTTTTCAAAAATCGGATATACTTCCAGGTTATTATATTTTTTGTACCATAAAAAAAGAGTGAACAAAAGACCACTTACTAAAATTAAGCTGCCCAATAAATAGCCTGTTTTCAGAGTTCGGTCTATAAAATCAGAAATTTCTGTCCCTAAAGTAGTGGTCCCTATAATGACCAGCCAGTAAACGACAGGAGTATATTTTTTTACATTAAGCTGTACGGAAATAATGATGATGAAAAACAAGAGTGTAACTCCTATTCCTACAGTATAACCCAGGCCGAGTGTCATGGAAATAAAATCTCCCAGGGTTTCCCCCAATGTAGTTGCTGTTATTTTCATCAGCCAGAACAGGATGGTAACGGCTGCTACTTTATTGAGCGGTTTCATATTTTTTCTTACAAATTTGAGAGTCAATTTTGTAGAAATTTAGAACTACCGGATTTCAGCTTTTTAAAACAATAAAATGAATAGTTAACATTAGAAAAATGAGATGCAGATCAAAACTTCCAGAAAGTTTTAATTAAAAAAATGCCATTTCTATGTACGAAAGGGCAAAGTTGCAGGCTACTCTGAAGAATGTTAAATTTTACAGGCCGATAGAGAAAACGTGGTGCCCGTTCTCAAATCGATAGGTTATGGTCCATTTTTGAAATTTACAGATTTCATTTATAATAGCCAGTCCAAGACCGCTTCCACTGTTATCAGCTGATAGTTTTGAAAATCTTTTGAACAGCAGGTCTGTATTCAGTTTTTCTGTTCCGGAATTGGAAACTTCAAAAAAAGAATCTGTCAATTTTACTGATATCGTTCCATCACATGAGGTATGGCGAATGGCATTTAAAATGAGATTATTAATGAGAATTTCCGCCAAACTGCTATTGCCTTTCACCTTAATATCAGGAGATATATTTTCAGTCACCGAAATATTTTTTTGTACAAAATGTTCGTCAAGCATTTCCATACTCTGATGCAACAATCCATCAAACTGAATGGTTTCAGAATTGTCAAACTGATGATTATCAATTTTAGCCAGCAGTAAAAGGTTTTTATTAATCCTCGAACTCCTGTTTAAAGCCCTGTTCATTTCTTCAGCAATAAGGTATTGTTTTTCAGTGAGACCTTCACTTTGCAGTAAAATATCCAGTTTATTTTTTAGGATCGCCAGAGGAGTCTGCAGTTCATGGGAAGCATTTTCAGTAAACTCTTTTTGTGTTTTAAAAGCTGAGACATTATGCTCTATCAATTTGCTTAAAGAATGGTTGAGTTCTTCAAATTCCGCCGTATCAGTTTTATCAAATTCAATTTTCGTCTGGCTGTTGAGATTGAATGTCTTCAGCTTATCAAGCGTATTCCGGAATGGCTCCCAAATGGAATTCGAAAGTTTTTTATTTAAAAACAATAAACCAACAACAATAAGAATGAAGAAAAAAACAGTGATCAAAGCAATAGCTGCAACGGTTTCCCGAGATTCTTCAATATTGGTTTCTATGGTAAAGAGAAAGGGTTTATGGTTGATATAAACCACTTTTTTCAAACATCGGTATCTTTCTATTTCCGGTTTTGAAGCAAAAATTTTCTGCTTTTCAACCGTGAAAAAGCTATCTTTTTTTAAATTATTTAGTGGTAATCTTTCAATATCTGTTCCCGGCTGAATTTGGTTCCAAAGTATAATACTCTTTTCCAATTCCTGGTCTGAAAGCTTTAAATTATTGAATTCATAAGCCGTTTTTTCCGCTATAGTCACATTATGCTCATCCAGCTCCCCTTTCCAAATGGTATCCACAACAAAATAATACACGGGAATGCTGATGACCAATATAATTAGGACATAAATGATAAAGGGCTTTGTAGTCTTGCTTAATAATGGCTTCAATGGATCATGAATTTAAGATTGATAGTTATGATCTGTAATAACGTTGATATTTTCAATTGAAAACATCAGACTCCTGTTTCCCATTTATATCCTGTTCCATATACCGTTTTCAGATAATGTTCGCATCCTGCTTCATATAGTTTCTTTTTGAGGTTTTTTACATGTGCGTATACAAAATCATGGTTATCCAGCATGTCTGCAAAATCACCGGAAAGATGTTCTGCCAAAGTGCTTTTAGAAATGACCTTATTTTTGTTGCCTATAAAATAGATAAGAAGATCAAATTCTTTTTTTGTGAGAATAATTGTTTTATCATTAATAGTCACTGTCTTAGCTAAAAGATCAATCTGCAGTTCGTTTTGTTTGACAACATTTGAATTATTAAACTGTTTTCTGCGGATAATAGAATAAATTCTTGCCATCAGCTCTGAAAGATGAAAAGGTTTGGTCAGATAATCATCTGCTCCCAGCTGCAAACCGGTGATCTTGTCATCCAAGGCATTTTTAGCGGAAATAATGATGACACCATCCTGCTTATTCTGTTTTTTCAATTCTTCCAGTAAGGTAAGACCATTTCCATCCGGAAGCATGATATCCAGTAAAATACAGTCGTACTGGAATGCTTCTGTTTTTTCCATCGCTTCACTGAACGTTGATGCAAACTCGCACAGATAGTTTTCTTCTGAAAGGTATTCAGAAATACTTTTGGCCAGTTCGGTTTCATCTTCAATAATCAGAATTTTCATCAGTAGAATGGTATTTATTTAAAATCTGACAAAACACAGATGTTTTCACTTCGCAAATGTAAAGATTCAATTCTGAAGAAATTTTGAATTGATTAATAATGAATGAAATTAAAGGATAAGAAGGCCATTGAATTACTTTTTCAGTAGCATATCAGATGCTGCTTTCATGTATGCTGCATCGGATAAATCTTTCAACTTCACCTGGGGAGAAAATCCCTCTCCCACTTCAGCATATTCTTTTTTCGTTCGGTCTACTATATTTCCTGTCGTTAAGACAAGAAATGCTCCATCGGAAAGTTTATATTCCTGGTTTCCTGAGGTAAGTCCCATCGTATTCTGCCCGATAACCGTTACATTCTTCTGCCCAGCAAATGCAATGGTACTGAACTCGCCTGAGCTTGAAGTTTTCTTATTGACCATGACCACCACCGGTTTTGTTATACGCTGAGGAACTTTTTTGATCTTGAAATGATGAACGAGCTGTTTACCCTCAAACAAGCTGCCGTTAGTATGATAATCAAAATAAGCATATTCTCCTTCTGCATCTACTGTCCCGATCACGTTTTGTTTATCCAGCAGTGGGGAAAGAGCAGCCAGCATGGGATAAAACATTCCGCCCCCGTTGTCTCTGAGATCCAGGATCCAGCCTTTGGGTTTTTGGACATCCAGTTCTTCAATTTTTTTATAAAAGGTGTTGACGAATTCATCCCATTCGGCAAAATGATAGCAGGCAAAACCGGGAAGTTTAATATAGGCCAGCTGGTTTTCAGTCAATTTTGCCTCAATTACAGGGAATTTCTGGCCGGTAGCTCTGTAGCCGAGTGTGTACGCCTGAACCATTTCAGGTGGAAAGAAATTGGAATGTGCATCTTTAAGAGCACCAAGAATATCTCTGATAAGCGGATAAGTTTCCCTGATAGTATGTAGATTTTCAGCTTTTTTGCGTGAGTCTGCATATAGTGAATCCCAATTGATCCGATGTTTGTTGACTGACTTAGCTTTCATCAGATCAAGGGCGCTTACGACATAGTTTTTGACGCTGTCGTTTTGTGCGTTTACATTCATATGAATAAAAAGAAGGAAAACGGTAATCAGAAAGTAAAATCTTTTCATAATATCTTATCAATTGAAGGGTGATAAAGATAATATATTTTAGGGATGATTATACAAAGAATAAAAATGGATCATTAATCTGATGGCATTTCCACAAGTGAATCAGTTTTACATCAAAATGGAATCAGCTTTTCAGCCAGTTTAAACATTCCGTGATCTGTCTTTTGCTGATAAATACATCAGCATCCACTTCAGGTTCAGGGGAAAGCTTAAGTTCTACTTTTTGGCTTGAATGTTTAATAATTTCAGTGACTGCTTCTTTATTAATGATAAACTTACGGTTTACCTTAAAGAAAACATTGGGATTTAATTTTTGGATAATATCTTTAATGGTATCATCATAAATATAAGTCTGATGGTCCTTTGTCGTTAAGAAAAGATATTTTCCTGATGCGAAAAAATAGGCCGTATGGTGCTCGTCTACGGATTTAAGTTTATTCCCTTCTCTTACCATAAAACGTTTCATCATTTCGGAATCTCCCTGATGTAAGGTAGAAATGGATTTTAAAGTAGGTTCGGGATCAAAATTATTCCTGATAGAGATAAATTTCTGTAATGCTTTGTGTAGGTCCTGCTCTTCAAAAGGTTTCAAGAGGTAGTCAATGGTGAAATGCCTGAAAACCCGTATCGCATACTCATCAAATGCCGTGATAAAAATAATAGGCGTAAAAAGCTCCACCTGTTCAAAGATCTCCAGACTCATTCCATCACCAAGATGGATATCCATAAAGATAAGATCTGCAGAATCTTTTTTGAAAAAATCTATTGCCTGCTTTTTGGAACGAAGAATAACGGTCTCTGTAACAGGGACTATGTTTTGATTATCCAACAGGTTTTTCAGATAATTAACAGCCAGCAATTCATCTTCAATAATGGCAATTTTCATACTATTGGCAAAAGTACAAAAAAACCGCTTAAACAATCAAGTTCAAGCGGTTTCAAGGGGTGTTAATATGAAGTGTTATAAATTCGGATTATTCTTCTTCGCACTCATCGGATATTCTATAGTATATCTCGGGTCGTTTTGTTGAAGAATATATTCTATGCCTAGTACGGTATGCGTTATTTTTTTCTGATTTGCTCTTCGTAAATCAAACCATCTGTGGCCTTCCAGTGCAAATTCTCTGAATCTTTCATCAAGAATAAAACTCATGAAATCTGTTGTATTCATCCCGTTGAACTGATTCTGAACGGTAATGTATCCGTCTGTTGTATATCTGTTTTTTAAAACCGGAAGCAATGCTTCTTTTGCTTCATCAAGCCTGTTTAGTTTCAATAATGCTTCAGATTTTATAAAGTATAATTCAGCTGTTCTGAAAGATACTCTGAAATCATTACTTCCTCCCTTGATCACTTTATATTTGTTCTTATTTTTCTCAAAATAGATTCCAAATCTTTTGTCTGTGGCGGTATTATATTGTGAAATCAATTCCGGAGATGCAAAAATTACATTTTGTACATTGGTATTCAACGGGTTATCTAATGCTAAAATAGATTCCACTGAAGCATAGTGGTTAGGGGCAGTATTGCTGGTATTTAAATTATTTAATTCTCCTTTTACAGTCAATAGCTCTTGTGCATCTTGCAGTGCTTTATTCCAGTCTCCCTGATAAAGTGCCACTCTTGCACTGAAAGCCATCAGTGCATTTTTGGAAAATTTATAGTTAGCACCAGCAGCCTGCTGTTGTTCTACCATAAGCCCTTTCGCCTTTTCCATATCTTCATGGATCTGATTGTAGACTTCCTGTACTGAAGAAGGCTTCAATACGGCTTCCATGTCAGCTATCAGGCTAATAGGAACTCCCCTGTCTGCAGAAGCTGTAGCACCATTATAAGGTTTTGCATATAAATTAATCAAATCAAAATAAGAATAAGCACGCAATGCGTAAGCTTCCGCCAAAATCTGATTTTTTTCAGGAGAGTCTTTCATGGTCTTACTTCCCTCGTTGATAGCCTGGTTCAGGTAGAAGATTACTGTATAAAAATCTGCCCACTGAAATTCTTTTGTTTCAGCATCATAATTGCTATCCTTCCACATAGACAGTTCGCGATAATAAGGGAAATCGCTGGTATCTTCATCAATTATCATCTCATCTGTACGAAGGGCTGAAAGGGATTTATGAATAGGGTATTTGGAATACGCCGAGGTAAGTATTTTTCTATAATCTTCAACACTTACCGGGATTACTTTCCCTTCAGGCTGGATGTCCAGAAACCGCTCACATCCTATACTTGTAAAGCTAATGACTGCCAGAGCAATGAATGTAGTTATTTTTCTCATTTTTTTCAAGTTTTAAAAAGAAACATTAAAGCCAATTGTAACTGATTTGGCAATAGGTTGTGCATAAATATTACCATAGGTCTCAGGATCAAAATATCCGTTATATCCGTTACTGAATACAAAAAGATTACGGCCTTCCACACTCAATCTCAGACTACTGATTCCCATTGGACTCGTAAATTCTTTAGGAAGTGTATATCCTAAACGGATACTACTGATTCTCAGGTAACTGATCTCTTTTGCCCATATATCAAGCAGCCCATATGCATTATTCGGGCTATCGGTAAGCCATTTGTTCCCCATCCATCCCGGGTTATCTTCCATATTAGGACTTGTTATTGCCGGAAGTGAAGCTCCTGCTTCATAAATATCCCTTGTATAATTTCTTCCTCTGTCTAAATCCATTCCTCTGTAAGAAGGCGATCTCATCACGGTCTGCTTAAAGTTGAAAGCTGCTGAAACAGTGAGATCAAAATTATGTACTTTAAAAGTGTTTATAATACCTCCGGTAAACTTAGGATCCCTGTCTCCAATGTAAGTGAACAGGCCTCTCATTTCTTCAGCGGTAAGCTTTGTCCCTACCAGCTGTCCCGGAAGGAATTCTTCATACACATCATACAGTTTAAAGAAGTCTTCAATTTTCATCTTTTCATTCCCTTTCCAGAACATAGGGTTTCCATTCTCATCCATCCCTGCCGTTTTCAAAGCAAACACGGCATTTACGGGAAGCCCTTCTCTCGAAGGAAGCATCGAGTTCTGACGAGGTTGTTCAGTAATGACGTTACTCTTATTATGAGCAAAATTAATAGTGGTTGACCATTTGAAGTTGTCTTTCTCGATATTTCTGGTTGAAATGGCCACCTCAAAACCTTTGTTCGTCAAGCTTCCCCAGTTCATCATCGTATAATTGAATCCCGTTTCAAGCGGTGTTTCTCTCATACTGATCATATCTGTTCCCTTTCTGTTGTATACATCAGCAGTAAGGTTGATACGGTTTTTAAACAATCCCAGATCAATTCCGAAATTCACATTGGTTGTTTTTTCCCAACGAAGCTTGTCATTCGGAGAAGTTATTACATTAATAATTTCTTCTTTTTTTCCCGGAAGAATGGTTGCTTCTCCATATTCTCCGATAAAAAACGGCGATGTATTACGGTCAATATTTCCCTGTAAACCATAAGAAGCCCTTAATCTAAGATTAGAAATAAGAGGTACATTCTTCATAAAATTTTCCTTTGTCACCAACCAGGAACCTGAAGCGGCCCAGATTGGCAAATACTTGTACTTTTTATTTACCCCAAAAAGGTTGGTCCCGTCATATCTCACACTTCCGAAAAAGGTATATTTCTGGTCATAGGTATAAGAAGCCGTTGCAAACATAGAAGCATAAGCATTCTCTACAGTAGGCATTTCACGGTAGGTTTCGTATTTTTTATCTCCGGCAAAATCAGAGTTAGGAAATATAATCGGCGTTCCTGTTTTGGTAAGACTATTAAAACCAAAAGCTCTGGTAACCCTGGTGTTATCTTCTGTTTTACGAATTTCAGTTCCGGCCATTAAATCAATCTCATGTAGCGAATTGATTCTTGTACTATATAACCCCTGTACTTTCCAGTTGTATTGAAAGAAGTCATTATCCCAGTTTTGTTTTACTCCTCCTACCGGTAAGAAATAGCGGGCTGCTCCGTCTTTATAATAACGGGTTCCCTCTCTCATCTTCCGGGTAAAATAGGTGTTTTCAGCGGCAAACTTTTCCGTTTTGTTGGTATCATACTGCATACCTAACTGTGAAGTAAACTTAAGACTTTTGGATACCTTATACTCTAAATCCAATATCCCTTTTAATGAATAATTTTTCAGGGTATAGTTTGTATTTGCTCTCTCTTCCAAAAAGTTGAAAGGAATATAGGCGTCTCTTGTACCGTCTATATCCGGATCATATTTATAGCTTCCATCTGCATTGAAAGGTGTCAGATAAGGATTGACATTTCTTGAATAATTAATAGGATTGGCTGCAGCATCAGCATCCGTCATGAAAGACTCTTTTTCACTCTGAGTACCAAAAATAGAGATTCCTGCATTGAATTTATCGCTTATTTTATAATTATTCTTTAAGGTCAGGTTATATCGCTTGAACCCTGTGCCTATTGTTGTTCCCTCTTCATCAAAATAGCCTAATGAGAAATAGTAATCTGAACGGTCACTTCCTCCGGAAAGACTTAATCCATATTGTCTGTTGATCGCATTTCTGTATAGCAGTTTCCCCCAGTCAGTATTATTACCTCTTAAGCCATCAATCTGCTGACGGGTCAATGCATTCAACCCATCTAAACCGCCGGCTCTGAAAGCATCTAGCTGATTGTTTTTAGTTAAGATTCTCATCACTTCCCCTTTATCTGCACGGTACGTTAGATCTGCACGTTTTGCAAGCATTAACTCCATATCTACTTTTTCGTTGGAGTTCAAAAGATTAAGCTTGTCAAAATCAGGACGGGATGTAATGAAAGTATCTGCTGAGAAGTTGACCCTCAGGTTTCCTTTCTTTCCTTTTTTCGTGGTAATAGAAATCACCCCATTGGCTGCCCTTGCCCCGTAAATAGCAGTAGCGGCTGCATCTTTCAGGATGGTAATATCTTCAATATCATTTGGATTCAGCCCGGCAATTGAAAAGTTCTGAAGCTGATCAATATTATCTTTATCACTAAAGTTTGGAACATCATTTCCTTCCAAAGGAAGACCATCTACTACCCATAAAGGATCCTGCGGCCCTGAAAGAGAAGCCGTTCCCCTTATCCTGATCTTTGCAGGACTTCCGGGAGCTCCGGTTTCAGGAGTCACTACCACTCCTGCAATCTGTCCTGATAACATATGGTCTACACTGGCAACACCAGCCTGGTTGATATTATCCATCTTAACTGTTGAAACGGCAGAAGTCTGCTTACGTTTTTCAATTTTCTGGTATCCGGTAATGATGACTTCCTGTATTTTATTTTTGTCTGAAATTTCAGGAGTCAGTCTGACGGTATAATTGGTCTTATCTTCATTGATCAGGATGATCCTGGACTCGTAACCCGGATAGCTTACCAGCACAGACTTGGCATCTGCAGGAATTTCAAGGATAAATTTCCCGTTCCGGTCGGCCACCGTACCTACGGATACGCTTTCAATAATTCCTTCAAGGTCTGTTTTGGTAGACACAGACTGAGTCTCTATTTTTACAGATGCCCCGGCAATTACGCTTGAGGTACTGCTGTCTTCTATTTTTCCTGTGATGGTTTTCTTTTCCTGGGCCAATGCGATCTGAGCCGCCAAAAGAGGTACAAGTATTAGAATTTTTTTCATAGCTGATTATTTATATTTAAAGCCTCTTTTATTCGGATGATCAAGTCTGCATAATGAGCCCTGGAAGCTTCATCTCCTTTATTTTTAGTTTTATTCAGTAAGTTCAGTACCTTCTGCAGTTCCGCTCTTTTGTAAGTGGTGACTTCAGATACTCTTTTCATGGACGAGTAGTTGATATTCCTAAGTTCATGCTCTTCTCCATGGAAGTTGCAAATCATTGGCATATTCAGTGTATTTTCAACCTTAAGCGCCTTCACTGCCGTTTTCTCAAACAATTTATTCACAGAAACAATGAGGGCATCCACATAGTTTTTCTGGGTCATCTTTTCAAGGATGGTCAGGCTTCCTTTTTTATTGAAGATCGCTCCTCTTACCTGGTCAAATAGATTTTCTACTGTGTAAATTTCTTTTTTAGAACCGGAAACTTCCTGTTTCAGTTCATTTTCAAGCATTCTGAGCAGGCGGTCATCCATAAACAGGGAGTAAAGACTGCCATACTGCATTCCTCTTGCGAGATTGTAAGGCGTCTGTTCAAACGGTCCCATCGGTGAATTTTTCACAGGATATGTTTTTTCAGTAATCGGATTAAAGAAAAGCCACTCCGGAAGGTTGATCGCATTTTTGATCAGATAATCCACTGCTCTTTTCTGGGTTTCGGCAGGCACTGCTTCATAAGCTTTTTTATTGCTTCCAAAAACGGTATTATTCAGGTAGATTCCTCCCACATTGGCCATCACGTGTCCTGTATAGAGATCCCATTGTCCTATAACTCCCAGATACAGCTTACCTGCATCGGTATAGGTTTTCCCATCCTCATAAGTCCATGACAGAAGGTTATTGGTGACTACTTTCAGGTTTTCTATGCCGTACTCACCGGCTTTCATCGCATCATCACCCAGGTCTTCAGACTGGGAACGGGGATCAATGGTTTCTAAATAGCTTTGCTGCTCACCATAGAAATACAATGGATCGTCCTGATGCTTTTCTATTAAATTTCTTAGGGCTTTTTTCTCGGATATTTCATCCTGATACCAGCGGTAGCCCCACTCTATGGCATATTTATCATAAACTCCGATCTTCGGGGTTATTGCGGTAACGCCATCTTCGGGCTGAGCTACGTAATTGTAACGGGCATAGTCCATGATGGAAGGTGCCGTTCCACCCATTTTATCTGTAAACTCCTTAGAACGCAGAGATTCTACAGGAAATGCAAAGGAAGCTCCCATATTGTGCTTGAGCCCGAAGGTATGGCCTACTTCGTGGGAAGACACAAAACGTATGGCCTCACCCATATGCTCGTCGCTGAACTTATTTCCTCTGGCTTTAGGATCTATCGGGCCAGTCTGGATCCTCATCCATTCCTGAAGTGAAGTCATCACATTATGCCACCATATAATATCCGATTCTATGATCTCGCCACTTCTCGGATCCACCACGGAAGGCCCCATCGCATTGGCCTTGGGTGAGGCGGCATAAGTGATTACAGAATACCTTACATCATCAATATCAAAGTCTTCATCTTTCTCATCAGGCATTTTTGCGATCACAGCATTTTTGAATCCTGCCTGCTCAAAAGCTGCCTGCCAGTCATAAACTCCTGCAATGATCTTTTCGCGCCACTGTTTCGGTGTCGACGGATCTATATAATAGACAATCTGCTTTTTCGGTTCTACGAGTTCTCCTCGCAGGTATTTTTCTTTATCTTCTTCTTTGGGCTCCAGGCGCCATCTTGTGATAAACTGTTTTTCGTCCATCTTCTGCTGGCGGTCACTGAATGTCCAGTGCTTTTCGCTGAAAAAACCGACTCTGGAATCTCCTGTTCTAGGCTGCATCGGCACTTTGGAAAGCAATACCAGGTTGGTGGTAACGCCTAACGTAACAGGCAAATCCACTCCTCCTTCATTGACAGAGGTTGTGAGTTGGGATTTTACAACCAGGTTCTGAGGGAAGGTTTTTACACCTTCAATGTAGGAAAGGTTTGACTTTACAGATCCTCCAAGGCCTACATTAGCCAGGACATCGTTGAAGCTTTTCTGGTTTCCGTCAAAAATCTTATTGACTTTAATGGCTACAGAGGTGGAATCATTGTTTTGGGCTTCTATATCAAAAACCTCAATTATAGATTCTGAAAAGTTATCTTTTACTGATCTTGTGATGGCATCATTCACAGGAGATGATACCTGCGGTACCACGGTCTTCACCCACACTTTTTTAGCTACTGCATCACGGTGGAAGGAAATGACTTTGTTTTCGTAGTTCATTCCTTTATTCAGCCCTGCTTCATTCACCTGCATAGGAACCTGGGAAAGTTTATTGACAACCAGAAACTGGCGCTCCATGAGGCTGTCCGGAATCTCAAAATAAACGTCTGTCTTGACCTGGATGGTATTGAAAAGTCCTTTTTTATAGGTTCCTTTCTTGATCAGATCTGCAATTTTCTTTGTTTTCTTTGATGAAACATCTGTTTTGTCAGTCTTTTCTTTATCTGTTTTTAAGGTGTCTTTTTTCTGTGCAAATGCTGCCGGTGAGGCTAACGCAAGTCCTAAGTACAGTGCCACTCTGTAGTTCTTCATTAAAATAGTCCGATTCATTCCAAATTATTAGATATCTTAGTTTCTGCGGCAAAACTATAGGTAAAGAAATAATATAAACAGTATTAGGGAGTGAGAGGTGTAATTTCGGGAGTGAATGGATTTCACTTTTTACTCCAATAAAGGTAAAATACATATAAAATATTCACCATCTACAGAAATATTAACAGAATTCTTCTTGAAATATCTATAAACCTGATTCAAATAATCAATTCCAAACTTCTCTCCCTGTACAGCCTCATCGGTCTTTGGCTGCCATGTATTCTTTACGCTGATGATTTGGTTTTCTACAGTGATAATGATCTCGAGAGGACTGTCTATAGTGGCTATGTTGTGTTTGATAGCATTTTCCACGACCATCTGAAGGGACAGGTAAGGAATCTTTTTTTCGAGGCTTGTGTCATCAGTGATGATCAATTCAAAACTGATTTCTTCATCAAACCTGCTTTTGAGGAGCTCCATATACTGCCGGATAAAGGAGATCTCCTGTGCCACCGGTACAATATTTTCTTTGGGAGGCACAATGAGATAACGGTAGATCCTGGAGAGGTTCATGGTGAATTTCTGTGCATTATCTTTATTGATCCCTATCAACATGTATAGTGAATTCAGGGAATTGAATAAGAAATGGGGATTGATATTATTTTTAAGCTGCTGAAGCTGGTGCAGAACTTCTTCTTTATGCATCTTCTCGTTTTCTATAAGGAGGAAGTTCTTTTCAGCCTGTATCTTTTCTTTTTCCCGGTAAGCTATTGTGGTAGATCTATAGAACAGGATAAATACGGCCACAATCAGAAATAAGGCAGCCAGAAAGATATAGACGGTATAGGTCTTTGTTTTACTTACGCTTTCATCGATAAGGAAATTAACATGATTTACGACGGTATAACCGTCAAAGTTGTCCGTTTTCAGTGGTTTTATAAAGCGGGTGACATCTACGTTAAGGTACTCTGAAGCTGCAATTCCTTCGGTATATCCCAATTGGGTTTCAGCGGCCAGAGTATCTTTTGGTTTAATATCTGTAAACTCAAAAACGTTTTTTCCTATGTTTTTCTTTTCGGGATGGGTAATGCAGATGCCTTCTTTGGTAAATACGTAGGCATAATTATTCGGGGTTCTGTCTACAGTGATGAAATACTGGTGAAGGTCATCAAGGCTAACGGCAGAACCATAATACAGCCTGTCTTTACCTGGCAGCGCCAAAGAGTCATAGCTTACCCAATAAATGCTGTCTTTGCGGGTGATAAGGAGGTCGCTGAAGTGTCCCGATCTGTTATTTTTTATTTTTATATAGTTCCCTGCCTTATCTTTTTCTGTGAAAACACTGGACAAAGGACTGTTGCTGACAGATTTTCCGGAAGTATGATCATAGTAGGAATACCAGCTGTAAGGCAAGAGGTTGCGCTTCCGGTTCAGATCATTGAGGACGGAGGAATATTCTCTGTAATTTTTCAATCCATCTTTCCGGATAAGGGCCCGCAGCAGATACTGATAATCTTCTATATTGGTGAATTCTTTTTCTATGGTCTCATATTTCCGTACAAAGGTCTTGCGTGCAAACTCTTCGTTATTCTTCCGGCTGTCGTGGGTAATAAGGACGCTGAGAACCGCAAAAGCCCCCACCGCAATGAAGCAGGCTACCAGAACCGCTATATAAATAGATCTTTGGGAGAGTATATGTTTAAAATTAGTATTCAACTGTTGATAATAGGAGCAGCACCAAAAAAACTGCCTGGAAATAAATTCAAGAATGATCCCAAAGCAAATATTTTAGTCGATAGAGGCATACTAGCCAACACCTAACTTCTCTTTTATCTTCTTTGATACATTAAGTCTGCAAAGATAAAATAAAATATTTAAGTGATTAAGGAGATCATTTATTCTGTCCGGAATCTGAATTATTTGTAGAGCCTGACCCGGCAGGGCTTTCATTCCGGTTTTGAGTAGAACGGCGTTTTTTTTCGTAAAGCTCATGCAACTTATCAAGCTCCTCCTCCGTCAGGTCCTCTATATCAACGATCCTGTTATTGGCTTTATCATGGGCAGTAATAAGTTCATTGAGTTTGATCTGAAGCGCTTTGGAATCTTTATTCTGTGCTTTCTGAATGAGAAAAACCATTAAGAAAGTAATAATGGTAGTTCCGGTATTAATGACCATCTGCCATACCTCAGAAAAATTGAATAACGGACCCGTTGCAGCCCATATGATAACTAGGACACTTGCGATAATAAAAGCAGTTGCACTTCCGGTAAAATAGGCCGCCTTATTGGCAAAACGGTCAAAGAAATTACTTTTCATATACTAGGTTTTAAACAAGTATTGATACCGGGCTTATTTATGCACGGCATCCTATTATCTTTAAAAATAGAGTTTTTTATAAATCAATTATTTGCAAATTCTTGACAGAAGGGCCGGTAAGCATTTTTCCATTGACATTGAATCTCGATCCATGGCATGGGCAGTCCCAGCTTATTTCTGCACTGTTCCAACGCACTTCACACTTGGCATGCGGGCATGTGCTTCTAAGAAAATGATTTTTACCATTGGATTCTTTATAAACAGCAAAAGATTCGCCTTCATATTTCACAACCTTCGCTTCTCCTGCTTTAAGCTCGGCTAATGAATTGATTTTATCGACAAAAAGCTTGTCTTTTACGAAATCGAATACCACGGTAGCGGTTTCTTTAACAAAGTTAGGAAACCCTGCTATCGGTTTTATTCTTCCAGGATCAAACAAATCTGTATATTTATTTTCCTTTGCAAGAATCAGATCTCCTAAAATTTGCGAAGTAATGGTTCCAAATAACATTCCGTTTCCCCGAAAACCTGTGGCGGTGTAGACGTTCCCTTTACTGCCAGGTAATACGCCAATATAGGGAAGTCCGTCTGCGGGTTCATAATATTGGCTGGACCAGCTGTAAACTGCAGTATCTACATCAAAATACTGCCGAACATAATTTTCCAGCCTGGAAAAGCATTCTCCGGTATCTTCAGCATGTCCGGTTTTGTGATCTTCACCTCCGGCAATCAGCAGATTTTCACCATTAATTTCCTGAGTCCTGTAATAATGATAGGGATCAATAAGGTCGTAGCCGAGATCCGTAGGATAATTATTGCCATTTAACTTGAAAGCAATAGCATAGCTCCGATACGGAGCATTCATAAAATGAAGACTATTTAAGCCTGGAGGTATATGAGTGGCGTAGATAAGATTTTGTGCTCTGAAATTGCCTTTTGAAGATTTTATAAGGATAACATTGTCCTGCTCTTCGTGTCCCTCACATAAACAATCTTCCATTATTATTCCTCCTAACTTAATGAATGCTTCTGCCAGGGCCTTAATATATTTTATCGGGTGAAACTGAGCCTGACCAGGTATGACCACCGCCTTTTTAAAGGGAACAGGAAATGGAATTGTATCAGTATACGTCATAGGAAGCCCTACTTGTGAGGCTCCCTTCATAATATCATCCAGCTGTTTTTCCTGCTTTTCGTCCAAAGCAAAAAGATACCCTGTCTTATTTTCAAAGTCACAGTCGATATTGAATTCCCTTATGTTGTTTTTAATAATATTCTGAGCTTCTATCCCTACATATTTAAGCAATTTGGCATTCTGTAAACCAAAATCTTTAATAGCCTGGTCATAGGTGGTATCGAAGAAGTTATTTAAGTGGGCGGTAGTGCCTCCTGTGGTTCCGAAACCTATATTGGAAGCTTCCAGAAGAATACATTTTTTACCTTCTTTCTGCAGCCGAATCGCTGTGGACATTCCGGTAATGCCACCTCCGACAACTGCTACATCATATTGTTTTTTCTCAAAGGCAGAACCTGAAGAAAACGATTTGATCTCTTCCTGCCATATACTTTTCCTGGCTCCATCTCTATTCATAGCTATCCGATTTTGAGAGTATCACTCTTTATTCTGCTGTCATTTTTCTTTTTATCATCATCTTCTGTGATGTCACAGCGGCAGGCTGTCAAACTTATCAGGCAGCAAGCCAATACAATCATTGTTTTCATATTTTTGCTTTTTTGATTTATTATGATTAACCATTAATTATGATTCCACCATTTGGATGAAGAACCTGTCCGGTGATCTGTGCGGCGGCATCGGTCGCGAGGAATAAAAAGCTTTCAGCAACTTCTTCCGGTGAAGCATTACGTTCAAAAGGAGGCTTATCTGAATCTTCTTCTTCCTCTCCGAAAGTTTTTTCCGTAAGCGGTGTTGCAACGGGACCCGGAGCTACAGCATTAATGCGTATGCCTTTCGGTTTCGCCTGCAAGGCCAGAGAGCGGGTAAAAGATACTATAGCACCTTTGGTTGCTGAATAGTCCAGCAGTTCTTCATGTCCCTGATAAGCTACTGCTGAAGTGGTATTGATAACACAGCCTCCTGATTTCAGGTAAGGAAAAACAATTTTCGTAAGTAAAATCATCCCAATAATATTGGAATCAAATGTTTTACGAACATTTTTTTCTTCCAAATTCTCAATGTTATCCGAAGGAAACTGTACTCCGGCATTATTAACCAGAATATCTATTCCATGAAATTCGGAAACTACTTTTTCTACTGTTTTTTCACAGAATTCATAATCATTAATATCACCGGGAAAGATCAGACATTTGCGTCCCAGAGCGGCTATTTCCTTTTTTGTATTTTCAGCATCTTTATCATCATCATAATAAATAATTGCGATATCCGCTCCTTGCCGAGCAAAAAGCAGCGCAACAGATTTACCGATTCCACTGTCGGCACCGGTAATTAAAACTGATTTGTTTTCTAATTGACGTTTTTCCATACGTTACTTTTCATTCATTGGTTTCTGCATTTCTCCCATCCTATAAGCAGCCATATCATCTGTTTCAAGATTGGTAATAGCGACCGTCAGTTTATTTTTGAATCCCGAAATTATTTTATCATCACCGTTCATTAAAGCATTGTAACCATCTTCTGCCACCTGTTCTGGGCTTGCAAGGCTTTCTTTATCTTCTACAATTTTACTCCTGTTCATATCTGCTTTATTAAAGAAGTCAGTGTCCGTAGGGCCCGGCAGGAGTGCCGTTACTGTAATCCCTGTATCTTTCAGTTCTTCGCGGATGGCCTCTGACCATGACAGTACAAAAGCCTTTGTTCCATGATAGACAGAATGCCATGGACCGGGAGCCTTACTGGCAATGGAAGCAAGGTTTAGAATCTTTCCGGATCCTTTAGTCAGCCGGTCTTTCAGAAACAGTTTAGTCAAAAGAATGACGGAAATGATATTGAGGTTAATGATATTGATTTCTCTATGAATATCAGTATCCTGAAATTTTCCGTAAACACCCTGGCCCGCATCATTAACGAGAATTTCAGGACTGATACCGTGCAGCTGCAGCGCAGAGTAAATTGCATAAACGTCATCCTGTGAAAAGAGGTTCTTTGACATAGAAATGACATTGACGCCAAAGGCCTTAAATTCTTCTTCTTTATTTTTTAGTTCTTCATGGTTCCGGGAAACGATTACAAGGTCATAACCATTTTTAGCAAACTGTTTTGCCAGTTCATACCCAATTCCACTGGTGGCCCCTGTAATTAGGGCATAACGATTTTTACGTTCCATCGTAGATTATTTTAAAGTTAGCAGTTTATTTATTTCAGTTTTAAAACATCCTAATATGAATTCGGTGTAGAAAAGCTGAGCACTTAGAGCTTCTGTCTTGGGATGAAGTTCAAGCTTATGAGTAAGGATAATCTCTCCTTTGTAAGCAAATGAGAAATACGCGAAAATTTTATAGGATGAATTTCTGATCGGCGTGCAGTAGCCTGTAGTGGAAATACCCCAGTCTGTTTCATAAAGTTTGGAAACATTAAGGGCCATTGTTTCTGCAATATTCTCCGAAACGCAATCACATTGTTTGGCTTCCTCCTGATCAACATCCAAAAGTTTTACTTTGACCGGTAAGGTATAAGCCGTCATCCCTCCCTTGTAAAACATCGATGCATTAGGCATCTGGGAAAATGACAGCTGAAGACAGCCAGACGTTACACTTTCCGCAACTGAAATGGTTTCATCAGACCTTATGAGTGTTTCGCTGATATATTCCAGTAGCTCCTTTTGCAGTTCTATAATTTTATTCATTAGTATTAGTTTTTAAGTCTACTGTTTTCCAGGGATCTAATATAACCTTCACGCAACCGTCTTGTTTTTTGTCGAAAATCTCATATCCTTTGGCCACTTCATCCAGGGAAAGCCGGTGGGTGATGATGTCATCCAGGACCACGTCACCATTTTCCACATACTTCATCAGTTGGTCTATAATAGGATGTACCGGAGCCTGACCTGCTTTTAAAGTGATGCCTTTATCAAAGATCTGCCCCAGTCTGAAATTGTCATAATTAACGGGATAGACGCCCAAAATTGAAACGATTCCGCCACGTCTTACGGCACTCATACAGGCTTCCAGGACTTTAATCGATCCTTTCTCGAAATTCAGAACAGCTTTCGCACGGTCCAGAAGATCTCTTTCCGGTTCAAATCCTACTGCATCAATGCAGAGATCCGCTCCTCTTCCATCCGTCATATCCCGGATCTGTTCAATAGTACTCTTGGCATCTTCCCAGAGAATGGTCTCACAGCCGGTAAGTTTTTTTATTTGATCCAGTCTGTACTGTAAGGTATCAATAACAATCACTTTTTTGGCATGATGGAGAATGGCACTTTTAACGGACATAGACCCTACTGGTCCAGCACCGAAAACAGCCACTGTCTCTCCACCTTTCAATTCACCCCACATAACTCCTGTATAACCTGTCGGGAATATATCCGTAAGAAATAAAACCTGCTCATCTGTAAGGTGGTCAGCTACTTTTCTTGGACCAAAATGAGCATAAGGAACCCGGACATACTGAGCCTGACCGCCATTATAACCTCCGTAAAGGTCGGTGTAGCCGAATAAAGCACCTCCTTTTTCTGTCAGGATACCTCCTTCCGGACCATAATGCTCAGGATTACTATTTTCACAGGCTACAGGCAGATCATGCTGGCAAAAAAAGCATCCGCCACATGCTATTGGAAATGGTACCACTACACGATCACCTGCTTTAAGATGAGTGATCCCCTTACCTACTTCTTCTACAATTCCCATAAATTCGTGCCCCATCACCATGGGGCGAAGTTGTGGTAATCCGCCAGAATACATATGGAGATCACTTCCACAGATGGCTGTTGAGGTGACTTTCAGAATAATATCGTTCGATTCCTTAATAATAGGATCATCTATTGTGTCACAGGTAATTTTACCCGGGGCATGAAAAACAGCTGCTTTCATAATTTTATATTTAGGTGTGGTGTTGAAGGTAATTTAGGAAGTAGTTTCTATATATTTTCGATAATTTATTTTCAGGTAAATAAAAACAGACCATGCAGAGATTAACTTCCGCATGGCCGATAACATATGGTGTATTAATCTTCCTGTTCAGCATCAAAATTGATAAAGGTTTCAGCAATCTCAGTAAGATTGTAGTCTGTATCTTCTTCTTCCTGAAGTGTTTTTTCAAGTAAGTCGGCTACTTTGTCATGTCCCATTGTAATGGCCAACTGAGCAAGACCGCCATAGGTAGCAATTTCGTAGTGTTCTACTTTTTGTGCAGCAATAATTAAAGCAGCATCTCTGGTCATAGAGCCTTCTTCCGTTGACTTAATGATCTCTTCACCTTCTTTAATGATACCTTTTATCGCTTCACATTCTTTTTTCTCGGGTTTTTCTTCGATTAATTTGAAAACCTTTTCCAAACGGCTGATGTGTTTTCTAGTCTGTAGCTGATGGTCCTCAAAAGCTTCTTTCAGTTCCTCTGTGGTTGCTGCTTCTTCCATTTTCGTCAGTGCATCTACAATTGCATTTTCTGCAAAATAAATATCCTTAAGAGAGCTTACAAAAAACTTGTGAAGTGAAGAGTTCTTCATTTCATTCTTATCTACAACAGCATTGTCTACTTCCATCTTCTTTTCAGATGTTGATGTAGTGCCTTTTTCCAGAGTTTTTGCTTCCGGGGTTTTTGTTTCTGGTGTTTTAGTTGCCATAATATAATGTGGTGTTTAGTAGTATGGAAAAAATTGCCTCTCCAATTAAATCAAAGAGGCAATCATTAAAAATTATGAATTATTACGTCTTCCTCCAAAGCCTGATCTGCCAGAACCTGAAGATCTTCCGCCGCCATGGGAAGCCTCGCCTCCCATACGTGCAATTCTTGTACGTTCAGATTTACTCATTGAAGCGAAACCTCTTTTTGATGTTCCATTGCCTGAATTTGAGCCTCTACTGCTGCTGCCTGAATTTGAACTACGTCCTCTTCCTGAGCTGCTGTTACCACCAGATCTTGAACTTGAACTTCCTGATCGTGAACCGGAATTTGAACTACGTCCTCTTCCTGAACTGCTATTTCCACCTGAGCCGGAATTTGACGTTCTGGAGCTGCTGCCTGATCTTCCTGATCCTGAATCGGAGCTACGTCCTCTTCCGCCACCGTGAGAAGCTTCTCCTCCCATACGTGCAATCCTTGTACGTTCAGATTTACTCATTGAAGCGAAACCTCTCTTAGAAGTGCCACTTCCTGATGAGGATGAAGATGATCTTCCTCTTCCACCGGATCTTGACCCTGAACCAGAGCCTGAACTTCCGCCTGAACGGGAACCGCTACGTGATCCGCCGGAGCTTCCTCTTCCACCTGAGGTGAATCTGCCCTGGCTGTCTCTATCCTGGCTTCCACCTCTGGATCCCCTGTTTCCGCCCCTTGAACCGCGGCCTCTGTTATCGTCATCATCATCGTCATCATAGTCCTCGTCGTCGTCGTCATCATAATCTTCGTCATCATAGTCTTCGTCATCATCATAGTCCTCGTCTTCGTCATCATAATCTTCGTCATCGTATTCATTGTCGTAATCATCGAAATAATCCTCATAATCTGAGAAATCATCATCATAATCTTCATCTTCTGATGCATCGCTATAACCATGGTCATAACCTAATTGATAAACTTCTTCAAGAGTTGAGTTTTCTTCGTTTGAAGAATTGTTTCCTGATCTACGGTTGTTTGAATTTCTAGTGTTCATAATAAATTTTTTATTATTAATATTTGGGTGATGTATTACTGCTTTTAACTAGTATTAAAGCGGCAATGGTTTTTGTCTTATTTTATGAATTTTATAAGCTGAATGCTTTTCGATACCTTTATTAAATCAAAAGGTTTTTAGAGTTTTATCGTAATTGATATATCAAAATTACAGCATCATTGATTCTCTATTTTATGATTGACGTCATATCAGGACGATTAATAGAAAATTTTTCTGTTTTGTATTTTTAATACTTTTTATTTTCCATTCGTTTGATGCCCCTGATGGCTATTTCTACCCTGAGGCCGGTAAGCGAAGCAGCTGCTGTCGCGTGAGAGGAAGTTCGAAGGTGAAACTTTCCAGATAGTCCATAATTCCTTCCAACTGTTCTTCCAGTTTCCAGAGAATTTTTCTGCAGCATAATATATTTGTAATAAATCGTTCTGCAAGACTTGTGCACAGATCAAGCTTACTATAAAACTGTACCTATTTTATGTAAAAACAGAGGACGATCAATTTTTAAACATTTGTGATTGACATCATAAATATAATGTCATTTTATTCTCTAAGTTTGGAATAACAAAACCGTCATTATCCTATTCTAATCTATCTTATAACCGAAATCACAGGTATAAAATAGATAATGACCAATTCCATTAACCTTAAAAATTTATTATGACTCCCGCAGGCAGATTACTCATTATAGGAAATACAAAACACAAGACGGATGAAGGAGAAACCGGAAATAATCATTCCGGCCGCTTTAATGTCGCTCCGGAGTTCCTGAATATTTTAACCGCAAAAAGAGATGACCGCATCGAGATTATCACCTCAGCTTGTTTACCGTCCGCTGATTTCCGAAAGGAATGCTGTGACAGTTTAAGCCACATGGGATTCAGTAATTTTGACTTTCTGCATATAGAAGAACCTCTGGATGAAAAGCAATGTTTGGAACGGTTATCAGAAGCAAAAACAGTCTTTTTTATTGGTGAACAGTCCCGGATTTACAGTATCCTGAAAAATTCTGCCGTGATACGCCTTTTGTATAAGAGATATCTGTACGAAAGTCATTTCACCATTGCCGGACTGTGCCGGGGAGCCCAATGCATTCCCGGAATTATGATGCTTGACGGTGAAGACAATATGATAAATCTTGAGCCTGGGCTAGGGTTTATCAATCACTGTATTATAGACACGCAGTTTCAGAATACCCGCTTTAAGCAACTTGCTTTAACAGCTATAAAACATCAGCAGTTTTTGGGAATGGGAATGGGAGAAAACACGGCATTGATTATTGAAAAAGGATGTCTGGCCACCTGCAAAGGAAGCGGAACTATTATGGTCATTAATGCGAGATATATAAAAGAATCGGACCCTGATTACAGGCCCGATTGTATCTATCTGAAAAATCTTAAGGGTCGTGTTCTGATTGATGGATGCAAAATCAATCTTCAGAGCGGTGACGCTATATCATAAATAAAATTAAACATTAATACAACTCTTACAAAGAAGATAAAAAACAAATAAGTTATGATTTCAAAGGGAAAATTATTAATTATAGGAGGTAAAGAAGACAGAAACGGAACAAAAGTGAAAATGGAAAATACCAATGATGATTTTTCACCACATGAAATTCTCAAGCTTCTCGTTCAGTCGAAGGATGACCGTATCGAGGTAATTACTACCGCCAGTTCCGAACCAGAAAGTATGAAAGATATCTACCAGAAAACGTTCAATGAGATTGGGTATACAAATTTTGATTTCCTGGATATCTGCGATCAACAAATGCACACGGATTATCATTTAAAAAGAATCACTGACGCCAAAACCGTGTTCTTCACAGGAGGCGACCAGAACAAAATATGTGAAGAGCTGAAAATGTCTGTAGTCAACGATATACTATTAAAAAGATATATGAATGATAAGGATTTTGTGATTGCAGGAACAAGCGCAGGTGCCATGTGTATGCCGGAAATTGTCATTGCTGAAGCGGAAAATGGCGAAGCTATTGTAGATCATGACATTAAGCTGCGCAAAGGCTTAGGACTGATTGATAACTGTATTGTAGATACACATTTTGTACACCGGGGAAGATTCGGAAGACTGGCTCATGCGGCTATACTGCATCCGCAACATTGGGGAATCGGATTGGGTGAAGATACCGCATTACTGATAGAGAATGGAAATACTGCAATCTGTAAAGGTTCAGGAATGGCTGTCATCATCAGTGCAAAGAACATGAACCAGACCAATATAGATTCTGTAAAGGATGGAGATCCCGTGTACGCTGAAAATCTCAAAGTACATCTGATGACAGACGGCTGCCGCATCAATCTGACTACCGGTGAAATGAAAGGAAGTCCGGATTAAAATCTCATCAATACTACATACAATAATGTGTTTAGTTCCTAATGATTTGATTAAAGTTATCATTAAAAAATTAAATTATGCATAATAAAGGCTTAAATCTAACGCTGAAAATCTGGCGTCAGAAAAACAGGAAATCAAAAGGCAGATTTGAAGTTTATAAGGTTTCGGATATCTCGGGAGATGCCTCCTTTCTCGAAATGCTGGACATCCTTAATGAACAACTGATCAATGGAAATCAGGAGCCTATTGCCTTTGATCACGACTGCCGGGAAGGCATCTGTGGGATGTGTTCCTTATATATCAACGGAAGAGCCCATGGCCCGGATACAGGAATCACTACCTGTCAGCTGCATATGCGGATGTTTAATGATGGAGACACCATCGTTATTGAACCATGGAGAAGTATTGCCTTTCCCGTCATTAAAGATCTTATTACAGACAGAAGCGCTTTCGACCGGATTATGGCAGCTGGAGGATTCATCTCAGTGAATACTTCAGGAAATACGCTGGATGCCAATGCTATTCCGGTTCCTAAAGAGAATGCAGACAAGGCAATGGACGCTGCTGCATGCATAAGTTGTGGTGCCTGTGTTGCCTGTTGCCCCAACGGAGCTGCCATGCTGTTTGTAGGAGCCAAGGTTTCGCATTTTGCACTGCTTCCTCAGGGACGGGTTGAAGCAAAAAGACGGGTTCTGAATATGGTACAGGCCATGGATGACGAAGGATTTGGAAACTGTTCTGTAATAGGCGCCTGCGAAGTCGAATGCCCAAAAGGTATTTCCCTGGATAATATTGCCAGAATGAACAGGGAATATATATCTGCCTGGATTAGTAGGGAATAACTTTAGTTGTAGGAATAAGAAGAATACCTTAGAAATAGTTTGATTAGCCTTAAGTTATTGGATGAGGTTTCAGATAAATAGATTAACTTGTTATGATAAATCAACACCAACTGCTATGATCACTGAAGAAATTTTACTGTCTTACGTACCAGTCACGGAAACTTTCGCTTCGGGCTACAATTCCAGGACAGCTGAAAAAACGGATAGAAATACCACCTTGCTGAGTACAGGAATATCAACCGATGAATCTATTTGGGATATATATCCAATGGAACAATCAAAGCTGTTTTAGTCTAATTATATGTGCCTAAATTACAAACTGAAAAAAGTGAAGCCTTAAGGATGCATTATAAAGTTTAAATCACTTATACTCTTATCTGATTAAAATTATCTTTTATGAAAAATATTTTTGCCTTATCTGCTCTATTCTTTACCCTACTCATTCAGTCACAAACTTATAGATTCGTTTATAAGCTACAGTACAAAATGGATTCAACAGAAGCAGGATATGAACAGCTAAATATGGTGCTGGATATCAACTCCCGGGAAGTCAAATTTTATGGACAGAATTTATTGGAAGTTGATTCCCTAAATAACAAATTTGGCACAAACAATAGCCACACTGATATGTCGGGACAGATTGTGAAAAGAAAGATTAACACTTTTGATCATATAAATTTCATTGCCATAAAAGAAGGGTACTATTCTTTTAACACAACAGATAAGCTAAGCTGGGTTATTTCGGATGAAACAAAAAAAGTGGAAAACTATACACTCCAAAGAGCCACTACCCAATTTGGAGGAAGAAACTGGACTGCATGGTTCTGTAAAGATATTCTTTTTAATGAAGGACCTTATAAATTCAGAGGACTTCCGGGACTGATTTTTGAACTCTGGGATTCTAGAAAAAATTTCATATATAGCCTGATAAAAAGCCAGAAGCTTCCCGGAATTCAGTCTACTGACCACTTTGTAGAATCGAACTTCGGAAACAGAGCAATTCCGATTAATGAAAAACAGAAAGTTAAGCTGATGAAGGATTTTTACAATGATCCTTTTGCTTTTGAAAGAAACAATTTCAACAAAGCCAATACAAATTTGAAAATTAATATCAATGGAACGGAGATTCATACTGTTGACGAGCTGAATAATCAGACAAAAAATATGCAGGAGGTGATCAGAAAATACAATAATCCTATAGAAATAAATAAAGCGGTTCGTTATTGAGTTCAGTTAGCCTAAGGTAACTCAGAAAATTCTCAAGCAGTATCTTCTAATTAACAGTTCATCATGAAATTATCACCATTGAATAGAGCAGTTGAATAAATTCATATCTCATGATAGTCTGAAAATCTTATTCAATCTTCAGACTATATTGTTTTCAAAGTATACCATTTAAAAAGGTAAAATTCAAAAGGCATTCATTTACAGAATGCCTTAATCTTATAGTTTTTAATTAAACATACTTTTTTAATAGCATGGAATGTTTATAAATTGTTGGCTTTATGATTCATCTCTTGTATTCTTCACAAGGCCTATTCCCGAGAAAAAAAATATCAGACCAATAATACCAACTACGCCCAAAGTCGTATAGCCAGAACTTTTATTGATCAATTCATACCCAGTGTAAATCATACCTGCAATTCCCAGGATTGTCAGAATCGTTCCAAATGTGCGTTTAACGTTCATAGTATTTATTATTTTAATGTTTTACCTTAAATAATAGCCCTGAGAGGTTGCAGTTACCTGATCAAACGAATTTTACCGGAATCAGAATAAAGCCTGATGTACATCGGTATAATGATCAGCCTACAAAGTGACATACATGTTTATCAGTCGCTCTCATGATCTTCAGATCCGATTATTTAGCTGAGGTCCTTTAATAATATATTTTCCGCTCTTTGATAGCAAGCATGCAATCTTGCTCCATTTTCTTGATCGTACGGATTACGGTTTCGACCCGAAGCCCGACTATTTTAGCAATCTCCTGCCTGGTAAATGGAACTTTGAAAGGATGATCGTTTTTAATTCCGCTGTACGCCTTATAATAATCAAGCAACCCCTTAATTTTACTCACGGGCTGGGATTCTGCGATAATAGTTTGTATGTTATAATAGTATATGAGATCAGCAGACAGCCGTTCTAAAGCCCGCATTGCCAGGGCAGAGTCATTTCTCAGAATTTCGAGAAAACTGGTTTTATCAAGTTTTAATAATGTACAGTCGGTCTTTGCCACACAATTTATGGGATAGAGCTGATCTGTGAAAAGTAAGGATTCTGCAATACTATTGCCTTCTGAAAACAGGCCAACCATTACTTCTTTACCGTCTTCAAGAAAATTATTGAGCTCAACACTTCCTTGCGTAATCTGCATATAATATCGGGGAGTATCTCCGACAAAAAAAATAGTTTCTTTTGCTTCATAATCCTGAAATATTGCACCATGGCTAAGCAATAAATGTTCATCGATCTTCATAAATTTTATATTTAAGTTAAGGTTATTAAAGATCTTAGTTGAAATAGAATTGGTGGCATACAAAATGCAAAATCCAGACCAGTTACGATCGATGTGGTACCTAAAAAATAATAAGTATTCCATTCCTCTGATATAACAATAAAAACTCCCCCTAAGAACAGGAGGAGCATAAAAGGGATGCAAAAATGATGAAATTCTAACTCAAAATTAATGGAATTATCATTTCTGGTTTATGATCAAGATCATAATAGCTGTATATGATTATTTAACTGCAGCCTTAGTTTTTTCTGATTCCATTAGGTGATGTTGTAACGTAGGTAATGTTTTGTTGGCAAAAGATTTTAGGTTTGCCTCGGTACCGTCAGAACCTTCTTTTTTAAATTCTTCAATATCCTTTTTATGATCGGAAACCATTAAATCCGCATACATGCGGTCGAAATCTGTTCCTTTTTTTGCTTTCAGGTCATCATATTTCTTTTGTTGATCAGCATCTAAAACAGATGGCAGTGTGTAGTTAGCTGACGATGCCCATTTTTTGAGTTCATCATTGGCCTTGCTATGATCTTTTACCATCATTTCTCCCAAGGTCTTTACCGAAGCATGTGTGCCATTGGTAGCAGCCAGTCGTCCCATCATTACTTCCATGAGACCTCCTTTGGCAGCAGCATCAGCAAATTTTTTGTCCTGATCACTGAGAGTACTGGAAGCTGGAGTGCTGGTGGTTTTTACAGTGTCGTTTACAGCCATTGGAGAGTCCATTGGCGTCACTGATACGCTGTCTGTAGAATGACTTACGGTCGTAGTTTCATTTTTTTTGCAGGCCATAAGAGAAATGGCTGCAAAAACCGTTAAAACAGAATTTTTCATAATAATAAATTTTAAATGGTGATAATAATTTAATAAATGATATTAATGAATGATATAACAAATTTTTTGCCAAATATTTACGAAATACATACCATTGAATAATAACTTCTACATTAGGCACCAGCTAACTTACCTATAGCCTTTTTTACAACCACATTAAGATCATTGTCAAATCAGGATTCATAATTAATAAAGAATTGCTTATTTATTTTTTTTAGTCTTGCTACCACAAGTTACAGACAGCAGGCATAGTTATTGCAAATTATGTTAAACACCATTTAAAATTTTTATTATGAACGACGAAAAAACAGTATCAGTACTTAATGATTTACTGAACATTACCAACGACAGAATCGAAGGATTTTCAAAAGTTGAGGACAAAGTATGGAATACTCATTCTGCATTAAGAAATGATTATGACAATATGGTCGCCCAATCTCAAACAATGAAAACAGAACTCATAGGACTCATCAATGCAAAAGGTGGCCAAGCTGACAATACCACGAGTACTGCAGGAGCTATCCACCGGGCATGGATTGATGTAAAAAATTCTCTTACAGGAGATAAAGATGAATCTACACTTGAAAACGTAGTATTCGGAGAAAATGCTGCTATTGATGCTTATCAAAATGCCCTTGATAGTGGTGATCTGTGTCCTGAAAGTTCAAGACTGGTTTCAGATCAGCTGCATCATTTGAAATCTTCTTATGCTAAGTTTGAAAATCTGGAAAGACAAAACTAGAAATAGGAATTCACTAGATAAAAGAGAGTTTAAAAAACTCTCTTTTAAATCTAAATCTCTTAGATAATTTGCAATGGATATTTTAACTGACTGCTCGTTAATGTTTTAATATGCATTTATTAAACTATAGCAAGTAATTTTAAACAATAAAAACAGCATTATGGATAACAAAATAAAAATAACATTAGGCTTAATTGCAGCTGGATCATTGTTTTATGCTGCATTCCGTAAAAGAAATAATAAAGTAAAACAATTTACTGCTCCTGACGGAAACATGTACCTGGAAAACCAGCTCTACAGAACCTATGATGATAAGTTGTATAAAAACGGTAAGCAAGTCCGTTTTAACACTAAAGATATGGAAGAAAAACCTTCAACCGTAACCAATCACTATGACGACAATCAGACAATTCCTAAAAATTTTCAATTATTTAATAAAAATGTCAGTTATCATCAAAGAGGAATCAGGCATCATTAAATAAAGGTAAGGCATCATAAGTATTCCCAAGAAACGTTCAACATGATCTCACTCATATAAATACGTGGAGTAAATATTTAATTTTGGATATCTAGAGAATTTAACTAACCCACTATTAAAATAAACTTATGAAAAATTTATTCTTACCAATCATCGCAATAGGCTTAATTGTAGTAGGCTGTAAAAAACAGGACACCGAAAAAAGCACTGTGTCTGCTGACTCTGCCACTGTGACATCCAGCTATCCTGACACTACAGATTCAACTAATCAGCTTCCCAATGACAGCCTGGGAAGTAAGGACAGTATCAATACAAAAACTCATATAGGAGGCCGCAAAACCAGCAATAACAATACAGGTAACGGCAGCGGCAACGTTAATGCGGCGGTATCAGACAGTGCAAGACCCGCCAGGTAATTTATTTTAGAATTCGTTGGTTTATGAGTTTTTTGTTTAGAACAATTTTTATATAAATTTTACAATGCCAATGCATTTGTATAGAATATAAGCCCCAGAAAATCCAAGTGACAGTTTGCTACTTGGATTTTCTATTTTATAAAATTAGGTTTCCGATAGAAAATCAGCCTCTACTTCACCCTGTTTTTTATTTGTTAGCTTTCTTAACGGCAATACATTCTATTTCGATACTTGCCCCTTTAGGTAATGAAACAACTTCAATAGTACTTCTTGCAGGAAAACGGTTTCCAAAATAACCACCATATATCTTATTGACCGTTTCAAACTGCTTTATATCTGTAATAAAAATAGTAGTTTTTGTTATATGTGTTATATCGGAGTGATTGTTTTCAAGAATTACTTTTAAATTTTCAAAAATCTGAACCGTTTGCTCTTCAATTCCCTGTTTCAGGTTGTTAGTTTTTGGATCCAGACCTATCTGACCCGATACAAATATAAGATTATCATAGCTGGTTGAGTGGCTATAAGGTCCTATTGGTAGAGGTAAATTAGTATGGTTCATTATTACAATATCTTTTTTTATACTGCACGAGACTATTAGTAATAAAAGCAGAAACAAGACAATTCTATTCATATGATTTGAATTTATAAAAAAGAGGCTGACTATTACAAACCAACCTCTTTTAGTTCATATTTTATTTTTTATAAAGGACAATAGTTCAGATTGAGTTTCATCCTTGGTCCATAGACTGTAATTAAAGTCTGCACGTTTCATCCAGACAGGCGCCGCAGCTCCGAAAAGTGCCATCTTAAATGGATGATCCCGCTTTGGATTTCACTTTTTGCCTGGTTAATTCTTATGCTTTAATAAATGATAAAATATCTTCATTAATTACCTCAGCATTGATAGTTGGCATTCCATGAGAGAAGCCAGGATAAATGATCAGTTGACCATCTTTAAGGAGTTCTGCTGCCTTAACGGCGGTTGTACTGTAAGGAACAATTTGGTCATCATCTCCATGTAAAACAAGCACAGGTATTTCAACATTTTTTAGATCTTCTGTAAAATCAGTCTCTGAAAATACTTTTATACAGTCATACTGCGCTTTTATACCACCCATCATTCCTTGTCTCCACCAGTTATCCTGAATTCCTTTCTTGATCACAGCACCTTCTCTGTTATAACTGTAAAATGGAACGGTTAGATCCTGATAAAACTGTTGTCTGTTGTGCAGTGTATTGTCTCGGATGTCATCAAATACTGCCAGAGGAACTCCTTCCGGGTTATTGTCATCAGCAATCATATAAGGAGTAACTGCACTTATCAAAACTACTTTAGAAACTCTGTCTTTACCATATTTTGCTGCATACCGTATAGCTTCACCACCACCCGTTGAATGACCCACGTGAATAACATCCTTTAGGTCCAGGAACTCAACCAACTCGGATACATCAGCAGCATAAGTGTCCATATCATTGCCTTGGTATGTTTGCGTAGATCTTCCATGTCCTCTCCTATCATGGGCAATTACCCTGTAGCCCTTTTCCAGGAAAAACATCATCTGTGCATCCCAGTCATCAGAAGATAATGGCCAGCCATGGTGAAAGAAAATAGGCTTTCCTGTTCCTAAGTCTTTGAAATAAATTTCTGTTCCGTCTTTTAATGTAAATTTGTTCATTTCTTTATTTTTTAATTGTTATTGTTATTTTGATATGGCAAAGTTGGGCTAATTCCGGAGGTATAACAATGGATGGTTTTCGCTTTGGGCTGCACTTTTTTCTCTTCTTATGAGTTTAGATGCATTTTTTTGGTCATTATCGGTTCAGAACGTTTTTTTAAGCAGTTATAAAATAAAAAAGCACAATCCGTAGATTGTGCTTGCTTTATAAGCAGAATATATTTTCTAGAACTGTTTTCTAAAAGTACTTGGTGAAATACCTGTATTTTTTGTAAAAAATCGGATAAAATAGGCATCGTCTTCGTAATTCAGACTATAAGCAATTTCTTTCACGGTCATAGAAGTATGGGCTAAAAGCCGCTTGCTTTCAAGAATGATTCGGTTTTTAATAATTTCGTTTGGAGTTTCTTTGCTCACTAACTTTACTTTTTTACTTAAATTTTTAGGAGTAATGAAGAGAAGATCTGCATAGTCTGCCACCGTATGGAGTGTTTTATAATGCTGCTCAACCATTTTACTGAATTTTCTTAAAAACTGTACATCAGCCTGCTGTTCTATATCTGCCAACTGATGCTGCTGTTTCCAAATACGCGTAGATTTCAGAATAATCATTTTTAAAAGAATCCGTAACATTTCTTCGGTACTGGAGTCTTCATCTTTCATCTCCGTCTGGATATCACTTATAATCCTTTGAATTTCAACCGACTGCTTTTCATTCAAATTAATAAAAGGTATTTCAAAGACATTATTGTATAAAATGCCATCACAGGCTACTTCCTGATCGTGAATTTGTACACAGTAAAAATCTTTGTTAAAATGCATCAGCTGACCTCCAACGGTTTCACAAGGTTTCAATACCACATTTGGGTTGATAAACAACAGCGAATCAGTTTTCATTTCAATTTCCTGAAAATCAACTTGAATAATTGCATTTTCAGGAATAAAAAGAATCTTGATATGTTCGTCTATTGCAGTCAATGTATGCTCTTGTACAGACGATTTGCTGAATTCTATGTTGCCAAATTGTTTGTATGAAAATTCTTTGATCATTTTTAAGTTGAAAAAATTGTTTGGGTTTATATCGGTCGTAAAATTATGGAATAAAAATGCAGCAATTCTAAGAAAAGCTGCAATTAATAACAGTTAGTAAAAAAATATCCTTCAACCTGGGACGAGCCCTAACAATCCATTGATAGTCGCAATCCCCTGATCTCCCAGTCTATTCAACATAGTTTTTATTGATGAAAAATAAGTTGTTTATTTTTTGAATAGAAGTAATGGCCTATCCTTCTTAACAATGTAAGTTGCTAGTTCACAGGCTTTAGTTTCACCTATATTCTTTGCAGAATGATTCTTTCCAGCAGGAATAAATAACACCTCACCAACACTAAGGATAACAGGATTCTCGCCTTCGATCTGGTATTCAAATCTACCTTCAAGTACATAGATAACCTCTTCTCCGGGATGGGAATGCATTCCAACAGCTGTTCCCGGTTCCAATTCAATGCGTGCCTGAATTGTTTCATATCCCGCAGCTTCAATATTATGCCTTTGAAGGTCTATCCGTTTCACACCAGATTGCTGTGCATATACATTGCTGGATATTGACAGGGTAAATAATCCGATTGCCAGTATTAATTTTTTCATAATCTTCGATATTAAATTGTTATTTTATTTGATATTGCAAAGATGGATTGATTTCAGAAGCGATAAAATGGATGGTTTTCGCTTTGAATTGCATTTTTTACCTAAAATTGCAAATGCAGAATATGGCTATCAAAAATAAAACAGAAACAATTTTCAAATCAGAACGAAAAGTATTAATCAATCTTGTACTGTCCGGCAATCTCAGATCTGAACCAGGAACATTAATTTTGCCCGTTCCTTTTAAATTTTTGAAATAAATAAATATTCCAAAGAATCATTTCATACCCATAAACCGTATCTTCTACGGGAATAGTAAGCATTCTTATCCCCATAAAATCATCAGGATTGTAATTCACTATTGGTGATGGCAAACCCGTCCCTGTAAGTATGCCATTAACAACCAGGAATCCGGGCATCAGCAAAAGGTAGATCAGTGATGCTTTTCCTATCCATCTTGCTTTGAAAACGAAATAAAGCATAAACATAGTTGCCGCAGTTGATAAAAAGGTGACAAGCGTGTATATTTTATCATAAAAACAAACAGCAATTATCACGGCACTAATGATTGAAATAATAACGAATATTTTTTCAGGTAACGGCTTCCAATCCGGTCTGAAAAATTTGTCCAGACAGAAATAAGTGAAAATACATGAAAACGGAATACAGAAGAAAAAAAGAATTTCTTCAATGGGTAAATTGTAAAGCCTGAATCCCAAAAGATAATCATCATTGAACCACCATACTCCTCTTTTGGTAAACCAGATATCCCAGCAAATAAATACTACAGCCACAATAAATGCTGCCTTAAAAAAAGCGGCAAAATATCTGTTGAATTTAATTTTAGGATGAAAAGAAAATATAAAACAGATGATTACAGTGAAGAAATTAATCAAAAGATAGGTGTAATGCATCATTGTTAGGCTTTATGTTTGTTAAAATACATTTTAAAATATTTCACAGGCACCCATAAAAACCCAAAACACTCTCCTTTTTCTTTTCCTGTATGTTTATGGTGCTGTTTATGAGCACGTCTTATCGCCAGTAAATAAGGATTTTGGGTATCCCGTAAAAACTTTATCCTCTGATGAATAAAAATATCATGGACAAAAAAATAAGCCATACCATAGATGGCAATTCCTAAAGCAATGTAAAAATAGATGTTATAATCATTGACGGTTCCATAATACATCAGCGCAATAGTAGGCACAGCAAAAATCAGGAAGAAATAATCATTTTTTTCTACATGTCCTTCATTGCTGTGATCGTGATGATCCCTGTGGAGGGTCCATAAAAAGCCGTGCATGATATATTTATGAATCAGCCAGGTCATCCCTTCCATGATGAAAAATGTAAGTACTACAATAAGAAAATTCATAATCCTATTTTTTATTAAACATTTCTTCTAAAATTTTGTACCGGTATCCGAAAATATGCTCAACCTTTTTTCTGACAAAAAGAGTATGTGCCAATTCTCCCAAAAACCCAAGCGGAAGCTCATAATGTACCGTATCTTTCATCAGCACGCCCTGATCGTTAGCAATGAATTCATGGAAATGATTCCAGAGTTTGTAAGGTCCTTTCTTTTGAAAATCTGTAAAACTTTTCTGGAAAGAAACCTGCTTAATTTCTGTTGTCCAGTCCAGCTTGATACCCAACAAGGGTGAAACATGATAATCGATGATCATTCCTTTATAAATTTCATCATCTTCTGTTTTGGTGAGGACCACAAATTTCATGTCTTTCGGAGTAATCTTCGAGAGGTTATTCGCAGAAGAAAAAAACTTCCATGCGGTCTGAATATCGCAATTCAATTGCTGTTCTCTGAAAAGTCTATGTACCATTTTTTTATTTTTTACAGGAATGAAGTTTTATATTGAAGATAGCTGCTCATCATTAACGAAATCTTTTTGCTGTTGGAGATTCTTATCCTTTGATTGATGATGGTATGGGCGGAAGTCCTTTTTATTTTTCTGAAGAGTGAAATATAATACCGGTATGCCAGATATACGCCAAACCGTGAAGAGCTTGGAAGTTTTTTAATACCGAACAATGCTTCTTTGAATTCTTCATCAATATCTTTTTCAATAGCTGCTTTTATTTTGTTATCAAACATGGAAATATCCACATCCGGAAAATAACTTCTCCCTAAAATCTGGTAATCATCCTTCATATCCCTTAAAAAGTTGACTTTTTGAAAAGCAGATCCCAGCTTCATGGCAAATGGCTTTAAGCGTTCAAATTCAGCAGGATTTCCTTCCACGAAAATTTGGAGACACATCAACCCCACCACTTCTGCAGATCCCAGAATATATTCATTATAAAGTTCAGAATTGTAATCAATTTTATGAAGATCCATTTCCATACTTTTTAAAAATCTGGTAATCAAATTCAGGTCAATTTTAAACTGGTGAACCGTATCCTGAAAAGCCTGTAAAATAGGGTTTAAAGATATTTTGTCTTCCAGTGCATGAAATGTCTCTTCCCTGAATCTCCTTAGCAATTTATCCTTATCATACCCATGAAAGCTATCCACAATTTCATCTGCAAGCCGCACATATCCATAAACAGCGTAAATTGGATTTCTGATTTTAGGGGACAAAGCCAGAATCCCTAAAGAGAAGCTGGTACTGTATTGTCTGGTCGTTTCTTTACTTACACGATACGATAAATCGTCAAATAACTTTTTCATAATTAAGCATTTTTGGTGGCTTCAAAGGCAGCAATTTTTCCGGAAATAATGGATGGAGGAACACCGGGCCCCGGAACCGTAAGCTGTCCTGTATAAAAAAGGTTTTTCACTTTTTTATTTCTGAGGGATGGTTTTAGTACAGCGGTCTGTGATAAAGTATTGGCAAGCCCGTAAGCATTTCCTTTATAAGCATTATAATCTTCCTTAAAGTCCTTTATGCAATAGCTTTTTTTGTAATCTATTTTGGATAAAAGATTGACAGCACCTGTATGTTTTTCAAGTCTGGCAATCATTTCATGAAAATATTTTTCTCTTTCTGTTTCTGAATCTTCAATTCCGACAGCAACGGGCATAAGAAGGAAGAGATTTTCACAGTTTTCAGGAGCTACTTCCGGATCTGTTTTTGAAGGCGAGCAGGCATAAAACAGCGGTTTTGTGGGCCATTTTTTATCTTCATAGATTTCGGTTGTATGAAGATCCAGATCATTTTCAAAAAACAGGGTGTGATGCTTGAGATTGGCAATTTTTTCTTTAAAGCCCAGATAAAAAATCAGGCAGGAAGGAGCAAAAGTTCGAGTCTGCCAGTAAGATTCTTTATAATTTCTATATTCTTCAGATAACAATTGAGCTTCTGTATGGTGATAATCTGATGAGGCAATAATGGAATCAAATTTGATTTGCTCGCCATTAACAAGTAATGAAGAGGCCATTTTACTTTCCACCGTAATCTTTTCTACACTGGCATTGAAATGAAACCGAACTCCGTATTCTGAAGCAATCGCTGTCATTGCATCAATTATTTTTGAGAAACCTCCCATTGGATACCAGGTTCCCAATTTGTATCCTCCATAATTCATCAGGCTGTATAATGCAGGAATATCTTTGGGTGCCGCACCTAAAAAAATAACCGGAAACTCCATTAACGTAATGAGTTCAGGATGTTTAAAATATTTCCTGACAAATTTCTGGAAATTGGTAAGAAGATCCAGCTTTAAAGCACTTCTGGCAATTTTAGGGGAAACAAATTCCAACCATGAATGACAGGGTTTGGTGACAAAATCTTTCATTCCCACTTCATATTTATACTGTGCATCTGCCATGAACTCGTCCAGCTTTGTTCCTGCTCCGCGTTCTTTTTTTTCAAACAGACTTTTTAATTCATCATAATGATGGGGTATTTTCATTTTATCTTTTGAAAAAACCATTTCAAATTGCGGATCAAGGGAAACCAGTTCATAGAAATCTGAAGATTTTTTACCAAAATCCTCAAAAAATGCTTCTATAATGTCAGGCATCCAATACCAACTTGGACCCATATCAAAGGTATAGCCGTTTTGTGTTCTGAAATTTCTAGCCCTTCCTCCTGCTGTGCTGTTTTTTTCAAAAACATGAACTTCATGCCCGTCTTTTGAAGCATAAGCTGCTGCAGAAAGTCCTGAAAAACCCGATCCTATAACCGCAATTTTTTTTCGCATAATTAATTTCTCTGAAATGAATATTCGTCATTGACGGTTTTTATCAAATCCTTACTGTCTATATTGCGACAGAAAATCGGATAATGAAAACGGTCCAGCTTATTAAGAATCCTGATAAGTTCCATCTTATCTTTATGGGTAAGATCTCCTGCTACAATATCTGTTGCATTTCTGATTTTATTCATTTGCTGCTCAAGAGCTTCCAGGCCTTTTGAAGTGATGCTGATCATTTTATTGCGTTTATCAATATCAGACTCAGTCTGCTCAATCCATCCCTGCTTCAGTAATCTTGCTATAATAAGCATCCCGACAGGTTTATCCTGAATGTTCTTTTTTATAAGCTCAATTTTTGTCATTTGCCCAAAAGCTTTTAGGTTAATCAGATAAATAAAATCTTCCTGCGTAGCAAAATGAGATTCTGAGATAGCAGATTTGGAATAGGTTTTAGCATATCTGTTAAGGTGTACCAATAATGTACTTATAGCACTTTCTGCCGTTCTTCCATTTTCTTTGCCTTCCCAATAAGGCTCATCAATCTGCTCTGTTTCTTTAGAAGTATTCTTAGCACAAACCCAAGCTTTAAAACCTTCAATGTCTGATGTATAAGATTTTAATTGGTTTTCTGACTCAAATTCTTCAAGCAAATTGATGACATCTTTTATAATTGAATAATGCATTTTCTCATAATTAATACACAAATATACTAATTAAATAAAATAAAGAATATAAATAAACTTTATTTTTAACTGGATATTATTATTTTTTATTGTTGAAAAAAAATATAAAAGATCAAGACTTACGGTTCAAAACTGTCCCACCCTGCAGTAGCAAGGCCTCTAGGATGAGTCCACATAGCAGTCGCAACATCATCATAAGTGGAAGGTCTGTTAAAGTCTGAAACAGGATTTATGATGTAAAATAAGTGTAATATTAACTCCATGGTTTTCTTGGAATGAGCAAGTATGCAAATGGAAAATATCCTTTCCATCACAAAAAACTCCAGAAAGAAAATAATTTATTTTAACACCGACAGTGCAGGATAATTTTTAATCATAATTATTTTAGATTGCGATAAGAAAGAGATTCTTACTATTGATGTTCTTTCTTAAATTAATATTTCCCTAACATTATGAAAAAATATGCTTTAATACTTTTCGCCTTCATTATATCAATTCCCGGTTCGGCGCAATACAAACCGTGGACTTCCTCAGAACAACCTTTAAAGGAAATTGAGGCACTTAAAAAACAAATGGTAAAGCCAAATTTCAGAAATAAGGATTATCTTATTACAGATTTTGGAGCCATTGGTGATGGAAAAACAAAAAACACGGAAGCATTCAGAAAAGCCATTGAAAAGTGTAATGCAGAAGGCGGCGGAAGAGTTATCGTTCCAAAAGGAGTTTTCCTGACAGGAGCTATTTATTTAAAAAGTAATGTGAATTTACATGTTAGTGAAGGTGCAACAATCTTGTTCAGTCAGGACAGCAACGACTACCCTATCGTTTTCACAAGATGGGAAGGGATGGAATGCATGAATTATTCATCATTAATTTATGCTTATGAAGAAGAAAATATCGCTGTAACCGGAAAAGGAACATTAGACGGAAATTCTGATAACGACCATTGGTGGTTTTGGTGCGGTGCAACAAAATATGGATATAACGAATCCCGTCCCGGAAGACAAAACCCTGCCCGAGCAAAACTTCACGAATATATGGCGCAAAGAAAACCTGCCAGAGAAAGGATTTTTGGAGACGGATATTATTTAAGACCGAATTTCGTTCAGCCTTATAAAAGTAAGAATTTCTACATGGCAGATGTTTTGGTTAAAAATTCTCCCATGTGGAATTTGAATCCTGTGCTGTGTGAAAATGTTTTGATTGAAAGAGTAAAAGTAATCAGTCACGGTCCTAATAATGATGGATTTGATCCTGAAGCATGTAAAAATGTATGGATTAAAGATTCATATTTTGATACGGGAGATGATTGTATCGCCATTAAATCCGGAAGAGATGAAGACGGCAGAGATATCGGAAGACCGGCAGAGAACCACATCATAGAAAACTGTGAAATGAAAGACGGACACGGCGGTGTGGTAATCGGAAGTGAAATCGCAGGCGGAGCGAAAAATATTTACGCCATTGAAAATGTGATGGACAGCAGAAACCTTGACAGAGCCTTAAGGATTAAAACAAGCTCAAGCCGCGGCGGAATCATTGAAAATGTATTTTTCTACAACACAAAAGTCGGCGCTTATAAAGAAGCTGCGGTACGCTTCAATATGCATTACGAAAAACCTGGAAATTATATTCCGATCATCAGAAATATCTGGGTAGAAAACTTAACCGTGGAAAAAGGCGGGAAATATGCCGTTCTTTCTGATGCCTACGAAACTTCTCCGGTAACGGATTTCACCATGGTGAACGCAAAAATGACCGGCGTAGAAATTCCATATAAAGTTGATTTTTTAAAAAATGTCACACTGAAAAACGTAACCGTAAACGGAAAACCTTTAACTGAACTTAAATAATAAAATGCGAAGAAGAATCATATTCGCCGGACTGATTGTTTTATCATCTTATTCTTTTTCCCAGTCTAAACATTGGCAGGAAAACGAAAGAGAACTGCATTATAAAGAAGACAAAGGCGATTTTTTGTTGGTTAATGGAAAATACAGATTCAACCGTGCTTTGTATGGAGACAATCGTGCTTCGCGGGTGGAAGCCGGAGATTTACCGGAATTTTCATTATATCTTCCGGGTATGGGAGGAAATCTTCAGTTTGTAATTCAGAAAGGAAATTCAATTAAAAAATTAATTCAGGCTAATACAATTGAAACCCGCTATCGTCCCGGATCAATGCTTTATACCATTAAAGATCCGATTCTTGGAAATGGGAGCTTAAAATTAACCGTTTTAGCTCAATCAAAAGAAGAAGGTTTGGTTTTAAAAATGGAAATGGAGAATGTTGATCCTTCATCAAAAATTTATGCCGTTTATGGCGGAGCAAGCGGAACGACATTCAGCAGAAATGGAGACATCGGTGCCGATCCGGAATCAGGATTTTATCTGCTTCCTGAATATTGTGAAGGCAATCAGTTTCAAATCAATAAAAACCAGTTTGAGCTTACTTATTTAAACAAGAAAAAAGAAAATCAGCTTATCAACGGAAGTTTTTCAAATGCTAATTCATTACAATTGACAGATGCGAAAACGTTGGAAAAACTGTCTGATTTTACACAAAATAAAGCAGAGCAATCTCCAATAATTTACGCAACTTATTCTGCACACAAAAATCCTGTTTACATTCAAATTAAAAAAGGTAAATCAGATAAAAATTTTTCAGACGACCAACTTGCAACAATTTTTAAAGAAGCCGAGCAATCCCGATTAAATTTAATCAATAGAATTCAGCTAAAAACTCCTGATGCAGATTTGAATAACTTCGGAGCAACATTAGCGGTTGCCGCAGACGGAATCTGGGAAAGCCCGACCTTTATGCACGGTGCTGTTGCCTGGAGGATGAGATTAAATGCATGGCGTGGAGCCTATGCGGCCGATGTTCTCAGTTGGCACGACCGCGCAAAAGAACATTTTGAAAGCTATTCCAATTCTCAGGTTTTGAAGCCGGATTCTGCGCCCGTTGAAATGGATACCCTGTTGCATTTGGCAAGACATAAAGAGAAAATGGGAACTTCAGTATTTTCCAGCGGATACATTTCAAGAAATCCGAATGACAACTCAAAACCGCATCATTATGATATGAATCTGGTATTTTTTGACCAGATGTTTTCACATTTCAATTACACCGGAGATAAAGAATTTCTGAAGAAAATGTGGCCAACAATGGTTCGTCACATGGATTGGGAAAAACGAAACTTCAAACGGGGCGACCTTTATGATGCATATGCTGCAATTTGGGCAAGTGATGCTTTACAATATTCAGGTGGAAAAGTGACACATACTTCCGCCTATAATTACAGAGCCAACCGTGAAATGGCGAAACTGGCAAAAATTATTGGCGAAGATTCTACTCCTTACGAAAAAGAAGCTGAATCTATTTTAAAAGCCATGAAAAACCAGCTTTGGATTAAAAAAAACGGTTATTTTGCTGAATTTAAAGATGCTTTGGGCAATCAAATTCTTCATGACAAGCCTGGAATCTGGTCAATTTATCATGTTTCGGACGCTTATATTTTGAATGAATTTGATGATTATCAAAATACGCAATATATCAACAATCATATTCCGAAGATCCCCATAACAGTAAAAGGTAAAAATACTAAAGATTATTATACACTTTCGACAACAAACTGGCAGCCTTATGATTGGTCGCTCAACAATGTAGCTTTGGCAGAAAACCTACAGACGGCTTTAGCCTATTGGCAGTCAGGGAGAAGCGAAGATGCCTACCTGCTTTGGAAAGGGAATCTTGCCGAAAGTATGTATTATGGAATCAGTCCGGGAAATTTTGAGCAATTATCACATTATGATGCATTTCGCGGCGAATTGTACAGAGATTTTGCCGATCCAATTGGAGTTGCTGCAAGAACTCTGACAGAAGGACTTTTCGGTGTTTATCCAAAATTATTAGAAAATAAAGTTAATATAAAACCAGGGTTTCCTAAAGATTGGAATTTTGCAGAACTTAAACTTCCGGATTGGGAATTTAAATTTAAAAGAAATTCTAAAAAAACAATTTATTGGTTTAGATCAAAATTTACAAATCCTGTTTCACTTGATTTGTTGATTCCGATAAATTATACTCAGATAAAATCCGTAAAAGTAAATGGTAAAAAAGCAAATTGGACAATTCAACCGAATTCTATTTTGCAACCTTTTGTAAAACTGGAAACAGAAAAAGGGAAAGAATTTACCATTGAAATTATCTATTCTGGGGAAGAATTAACAGCTGAAAAGACCGATTATATAAATTATATTTCTGAAAATCTTCAATTGAATTTAGATCCAAAAAAGAAAATTGCTCAAATCTACGATCCACAAGAGCTGATCAAAAATTCCCCTCCTCTGGAGGGGTGGCCGAAGGTCGGGGTGGTTAACCACAAGTTTGAATTAAATCAACAGGAAAGAAAGGGAACTTTTTTCGTTCAGCTGGAACAAAACGGAACGAAATGGTGGCAACCTATAAATGTTGATATTCAATATCCTTTACAGATTAAATGGGTGAATAAAAAACTACAAATTCAATCCAAATCATTAAATAACATCAATGGAAAATTGAGTATTAATGGTTTTGTTAATACTTTTTCTGTTAAAAAAGATAAAATGAAATTCATTGAGATTCCAACAAGTTCTTTAAGTAAAGGAACCAATTCTATTGAACTTGAATATAATGGAATCAAGCAAAATGTAGAAATCACAGACTGGAAAATTGAAACTCAAGGTGAATTTAAACCAATTTCATTAGCCTCAAAATATAATGAAAAAGTCACCCGAATTTTTAATCAAGAATATCTTTCACCCCGACTCAACGTCCCTACTCTACAGCTTCCGTGGCAGGGAATCGGGAACTGGTGTTATCCGTTGATCACGGCTCAGATTGACGACAGCGGATTGATGGCAAATCGTAAAAACGGAAAACTGGAATATTTAGGAATTCCTTTTTTAATTGATAATACAGATAAAAATATTGTCTTTACGAGTCAATGGGATAATTTTCCGAAATCGGTTGAAATTCCGTTGACAGGAAAAGGGAAAAAAATCTATTTTCTGATGGCGGGTTCTACCAACCCGATGCAGTCGCAGATTACAAATGGAACGATTACCGTTCAATATTTCGATGGTTCGCACACCAATTTGGAATTGAAAAATCCGATCAACTGGTGGCCTATTGAGCAGGATTTGTTGGATGATAATTTTGCTTTTGAAATTCCGGATGATAAAATTCCGTACCGGGTAAAATTGAAGACCGGAGAACTATACAAAGGGGGAAGTTTAGCCCAATATTCAGGCATTAAAGGATTCACAGACCGTGCTGTAGAAGGTGGTGCTGCAACTATTCTTGATTTGCCGATTGATCCGAATAAAGAATTAAAATCAATACAATTAACAGCAGTGAGCAACGATGTCGTAATCGGATTGATGAGTGCCACTGTCCTTAAATAAACATAAATATCAATAGAGACGGGCTTTAGCCCGTTTATACATAACAAAAACATCAAGGCTTTAGCCGAAACTTATTTCAAGTTCGACAACGCCTGATTCAATAAAATAAATTTAAAAATGAAGAAATTAGTCATATACCTGAGTCTTTTTTGCATTGGATTTTCTTCTCTCAATGCTCAAAAAATTGACCGTAAAAAAGTCGTTCAGCGTCATAATATCGTCAACACAAAAGCTGATACTTTATCCTCTTTAACGGTCGGTAACGGGAAATTTGCATACACCGTTGATATTACCGGAATGCAGTCTTTTCCTGAATATTATAAAAAGGGAGTTTCTCTCGGAACTCAGTCTGAATGGGGCTGGAACAGCTTTCCAAACACTCAGAATTATACATTTGATGAAACGTTAAAAGCTTATGATTTTAATAATGACGGGCGCAAAGCATTGTATAGTGTTCAATTAAAAGAACCGGAGCGAAACAAAGGCGCCGTAGAATATTTCCGCGTGAATCAACACCGTTTGCAGCTGGGAAATATTGGTCTTGAATTGATTAAAAAAGACGGTCAGAAAGCGAAGATTTCAGATTTAACAAACATTAATCAAAAAATTGATCTTTGGACAGGAATTATTACAAGTGAATTTTCTCTGGACGGAACTCCAGTGAAAGTCTGGACTGCTTCTTTTCAAAATTCCGATAAAATTGGAATTAAAATTGAGTCGGATTTAATTTCTCAAAACAGATTGAAAGTTTTTGCACGCTACCCTTCTCCGACAGGACAATTTTTGGACGACGCTGCTTTTTACGGAAATGAAAACGATCATTCAACAAAAATTATTTCATCAAATCAAACTCAGGGAGTGATTGAGCACAAGCTGCAAAGTGCTGATTATTATACTCAATTTTATTTCACAGATGGAAAACTACGGGAAGCGGAGAAACATTATTTCGTGTACGAACCTTCTTCTAAAAATAAAACAATAGAATTAAGTGTAGAATTTTCATCTAAGAATCCAAAAAGCAGTAAAACACTATTTGCTGATGCAGAAAAAGAAAGCACTTCAGGATGGGAATCTTTCTGGAAAAGCGGTGCTGCCGTTGATTTTGAAGGAAGTACAGATCCAAGGGCGACTGAACTGGAACGCAGAGTTGTGTTATCAGAATATTTGACAAAAGTTCAATGCGGAGGAAGCAATCCGCCACAGGAAACGGGGTTGACATTCAACAGCTGGTACGGAAAACCGCACACAGAAATGCATTGGTGGCACGGTGTTCATTACGCTTTATGGGGAAGACCTGAAATTTTGGAGAAACAGTTGGATTATTATTTTAGATCGTTTGACAAAGCAAAAAAATTAGCCGAAAGACAAGGTTACAAAGGCGTTAGATGGATTAAAATGTCGGATAATGATGGAAATGAAAGTCCTTCTTCTGTCGCTGCATTTTTGATCTGGGAACAACCGCATCTTATTTATATGACTGAACTTTTGTATCGTGACAAGCAGGATAAGAAAGTTTTGGAAAAATATAAAGACCTGATTTTTGCAACAGCAGATTTTATGGCAGATTTTGCCACTTATGACAAAGAAAAAAACCGTTATAATCTGGGTAAAGGAGTTATTCCCGCACAGGAAGTTTTTCCTGCGAAAGATACTTACAACCCGACTTATGAAGTGGCCTATTGGGATTGGGCACTGAAAACGGCTCAACAATGGAAAGAAAGATTGGGGCAGCCGAGAGATAAGAAATGGGATGACGTGATTTCAAAATTAGCTCCGCTCCCGGTTCAGGATGGTGTTTATCTGTCTACCGAATCGGCAAAAGACTCTTTTACATTTCCAAAATGGATGACCGATCACCCTGCGGTTCTCGGTGCATTAGGAATGGTTCCCGAATCTCCGAAACTGGATAAAAAAATTATGAAAAACACGTTGGACATCGTTTGGGAAAGATGGAATTGGGAGCATACCTGGGGTTGGGATTTTCCGATGACAGCGATGAACGCTGCAAGACTTGGACTTCCAAATAAAGCTCTGGATGCGCTTTTTATGAACATTCAGACGAATACGTATCTGAAAAACGGGCATAATTTTCAGGATGGTCGTTTGAGAATTTACCTTCCGGGAAATGGCGGCGTTTTAACAACTGTTGCCATGATGCTCAAAGGTTGGGACAATTCTAAAGGTGAATTTCCAGGTTTTCCGAAAGACGGTTCGTGGAAAATAAAAGCGGAAGGTTTCAAAAAAATGCCTTAAAAAATTTCATATTCATATAGTTGAAGTCTGCTGAAAGGCAGACTTTTTTATGTTCTGATCTTAATTTTTAAAATCAAATAAATAAAGACAGAATAGATAAGTTGAGATTAAACAATTCACCGAAAGTACAGGATAGTCTGCTTATATGTTTATACTAAATTAGCAGTAAATCGAGATAAAATGGACAAGCCAAGACACTTTACACGCAGAGATTTTTTACAGACTTCAGCTCTTGGGATCACAGCTGCGGTTCTGGGATTGTCATTTGCAGGTTCATCTTCCGACAAACCTTATTTCAGCTTAAAACCAATCGGACGGACCTTTTCATTGGAAAATTATTACATCTGGTGTAATTCTCCGATTTGGGGCGAAGATGGTAAGGTTCATCTTTTCTATTCCAGATGGAAAAAAGAAAAAGGAATGGGCGGCTGGCTCAACGGTTCTGAAATATGCCGTGCAGAAGCCGATTCTCCTTATGACGAATTCAAGCATAAACAAGTTATTCTTACTCCCCGAGGTGATGAATTTTGGGATGCCACCACTTGTCATAACCCTTTAATTACCAAAGTAGAAGACGAATATTATCTTTTCTATATGGGCAACCAAAACGGAAAAACAAATACCAAAAGGATAGGGCTTGCCACTTCAAAAAGTCTTGACGGAGATTGGGTAAGGCCTGAAACACCTCTGCTTCTTCCCGGGGAAAAAGGCTCATGGGACGACCATTGTACTACAAACCCTGCTTTTATAAAAGGAAATGATGGTAAATTCTGGCTTTTTTATAAATCCTGGAACACTGAAGAATATGAAAATCAAAAAGGTCCGGTGAGAGGAAACCGAAAATATGGACTGGCAAAGGCTGATCACCCTGCAGGTCCTTATGAGAAAATAAAGGAAAATCCTGTCATTGATTTTTCATTGCAGCCGAACAATGCCCAGCTGGAAGATGCCTTTATCTGGAAACAAAACGGAAAATTCCATATAGTGGCCCGTGATATGGGATTTTTTAACCATGAATACGGTTTACATTTAACTTCCAAGGACGGCCTTCAATGGTCCCAACCAAAAATCGCTTATCTTAATATGAAGACTTATATTAAGGAGCCTGCACCACCTAATCATCTAAAACGATTCGGGAGATTAGAACGCCCTATGATTTTAATGGACAAAGACGGTAAGACTCCTAAATTTCTATTCGGAGCCACGCAGGGAGGAAAATTCGAAACGTCTACCTCTTTTGTCTTTGAAATTATAAACCCTAAAATTTAGTTCCAAAATCCATTTTTGTTTTTTTTTGCTTTACAGGAAATAAACTTCAGATTAAGTATAATCAAACGACTTTATTATAGTAAGCTATACAATTAAGTTTTTACACCTTTATATACTAAAATTCTATTTTTCCGTTATATTATATACCGGGATAGTCACAATTATAATAAATATGTAAACATTTACAATTATTAAAAGCATGTCAAAAAAGTTATTATAAAATTTTTGTAACTTGCCTTACACCGTTCGTAACTTTTGAATTATTTTTTAAACTGAAATAAATATCTCCTATCTAATATCATGTCAGAAACATTTGAAATAATAATCAATGAGCATTCCCGAGTTCCTAAATACAAACAGATTGTAGATTCTATCCTTAATGGAATTGACAGTGGGGAAATCAAAATTGGGGAAAAGATTCCTTCCATAAACGAACTCAGCGAATCCTGCTTCCTTTCAAGAGATACGGTAGAAAAAGCATATAAAGAGCTCCGAAAAAGACAAATTATAGAATCTGTAAAGGGAAAAGGTTATTATATCTCCCGTATTAATAAAAATGATGTCATCAATATTTTCTTTCTAATCAATAAGCCGAGCACTTATAAAATGATGATCTATAATTATTTCGTCAATGCAATCGGTACCAAAGGCAATGTTGAGATGTATATTTATCATTGTGACGAAACACTTTTCATCAATTCCTTAAAAAAGAACCTGGGCGGATTCGATTATTATGTGATCATGCCCCATTTTAGGGATGAACAGTCTAAGCACACCAGTTCCACACAGCAGGTGTTGGATATGATTGAACAAATCCCAAAAAATAAATTGCTATTGCTGGATAATACCAAGCCTAATATTTCCGGGGAATACGGCTCTATTTTTCAGGATTTCGAACATGATATCTACAATGCATTAAAAGAAGGTTTAGATAAAATAAAGAAATACGAAAAGATAATTTTAGTGTATCCCGATAAATCCATTCACCCCTATCCTTTCCGTATTGTGCGTGGTTTTGAGAAGTTTTGTAAGGATTTTAAGCTTGATTATGAAATTCTTGACGAAATTTATCCCGACATGGAATTGCAGGATAAGGATATTTTCATCACCATTCGGGAACGTGATCTGGTGAATTTAGTTAAACAAATCAGGCAGAAAAATCTGAAATTGGGTGAAGACATCGGCATTATTTCCTACAACGAAACTCCGCTTAAAGAATTGCTTGGAATTACCGTAATTACTACAGATTTTAAAGCCATGGGAGAATCCGCAGCCTATATGATTCTAAAAAATAAAAAGGAATCTGTGAATAATGTTTTTAAATTTATTCAGAGGGATTCTTTGTAGATTTTTTTAAAATTAAAAGCGCAATCGATTGCATTTTCAATATATACTTTAAAGTTTACTATTTAAACATTGTTTAATTATGATTAAAAAATTAATTTTTGCCACGACTTTTTTAATGGCACTTTCTGTATTCGGACAGAAAAAGAATGATAAAGACGCGGTTTCTGATGCTGCTGAAAAATTAAGATCAGCAATGATAAGCGGCGAAAAATCAGCCTTAGAATCTTTGATTTTACCGGAATTAACGTATGGACATTCAGGAGGTCACATAGACGACGCCACAGAATTTGTCGATAAATTAGTCAGTAAAAAATCAGATTTTGTAACCATTGATATTACCAATCAAACGATCAATATTGTTGGCAAAACAGCGATTGTTCGCCACCATTTTTATGCAACGACTACTGATTCTGGAAAAGCTCCGGGTGATGTAACTCTGGATATATTGTTGGTTTGGGCAAAAGTGAAAAACGACTGGAAATTGTTGGCAAGACAGGCTGTAAAATCTGAGAAGAAGAAATAAACTTCTACATTGTAATAAACAAAATTCGCAAGGTTGTCTTTGCGAATTTTTATTTTGCCCTGCTTAGTTTTTTAACGCAAAGTTTTATTTAAGATCCTGAATATTTTAAGTTAGCAAAGAATGGAATCAATAAATTGATTCTTACGAAGCTACCTTTATCAGCGACTTTGTCGCCTTCCTTTGCCTCTTAAAATAATTAATTTTTAAATTAATTTTTTGCATTTAAATATTTGAAATCAGCAAACAGAATGATAAGTTTTGGCTAAAGCCAATCAGATTTTTTACAATGAAAAACGGGCTTTAGCCCGTTCCTATTGATAAATTTATTCTATAAAACTTTAAATTTCGACTTCCATCTTCCATCTTCATATCAAAATTATTTTACTCTGAAGTTTTGTAAATCCTCCGGTTTTTCGCAACAAACCTGCTCCAGCACCTGTCTGAACTGCATTTTTAGCATTTCAATAATATGATCCCCTCCTTTATCACCTAAGGCCCCGACTGCATACATAAATGTTCTTCCCATAAAGGTAAATTCGGCGCCGCAGCTCAACGCGCGGGCAACATCCGGACCGGTTCTTACGCCGCTGTCCATCATTATTTTGATCTGGTTTTTGTATTTTTCGCTGATGTCTTTTACTACGGCAATTGTAGATTCTCCGGCATCAAGCTGTCTTCCGCCATGGTTTGAAATAATCATTCCGTCAAACCCTAAACGAACTGCTTCTGCAGCATCTTCATCTGATGCAACGCCCTTAATGACTAATTTCCCTTTCCATTTATCGCGAATTGCTTTTATCCTGTCTGAATTTAATCTACCGGAAAAAGTAGAATTCATGAACTGTCCCAATTGCTTCACCCCCATATTTTTATCCATGTATTTTTCCATGGTCTTAAAACCTGGAACTCCATGTTTCAGTATTTCCAGACACCATTCCGGTTTTGCCAACGCCTGGGAAACATTTCTGAAATTCAATTGAGGCGGCATTGCCAAACCATTTCTGATTTCTTTTGCTCTGTATCCGAAAGTTGGAACATCAGATAAAACGCACAGTACGTCATATCCGGAAGCTTCGCAACGGTCGAGAATATCGTCACGCAGCCATTCTTCTCTCGGATGGTACAATTGATACCAGGCTTTTCCTTCCGTTAATTCAGAAATCCGCTCAAGACTGCTTGTCGTAACCGTACTTAATATAAAAGGAATATTATGTTTGAAGGCTGCTTTTGCTAAAATTTCGGGTGCATTTGGCCACATCAAACCTTGTAAACCTACAGGAGAAATTCCAAAAGGTGCGGAATATTTTACTCCAAACAATTCGGTTTCCATATTGGCTTCTGCATAATTATTATTCAGGTATCGCGGACGAAGCAAAACTTCCCGTAATTCGCTTGTATTCCTGTCCCGGTTGATGTTTTCATTACAACCTCCGTCCAGATATTCAAATGCAAAACGGGGCATTCTTTTTTTCGCTTTTTCAATCAACAATTCAAGCGAAGCATAACGGGTATCAAATGGAAATGACATTATTTATAAATTAAGGATTAACGGTTGAAGCACTTTCATCTGATAATGCTGCTGTAAAAAAGTTTCGTCTATTTTCTTGTTGGAAATCACCATGGAAGCTCCCAATGCAGAACCCAGCGGAGAATGTGTAGACATTACATTATAATGCTGAAAATGGTGAGACATCAGTTTCATAAATACATCATTATCGGTGAATCCGCCATCGATATAAATGTTTTGAATTTCTGAATTTCCAATGGCATTTGTGATCGTATGAATTTGTAAATCCATCAGTTCGATCATCAATTGATGATAGGCTTCTTCAAAGGTTGCAAATGAATTTAAATCTGTTACGGTAATCATTTTCCGTTTTAAAATAATTCCTTCAAAGCGAAAATAGATATTTTTATTTTTCATTAAACGCAGATACAAATCCTGATCAAACTGCACTTCTCTGTGGAAACCATATTCTTTTCCGTAATAAGCACATAATTTTTCAACCTGAATTTTATATTCATTTCCCATGAAAAAACGGGATGCTTTTACGCGTTTTCCATCGATGCGCATATAATTCAGGCAATTGTTTTCTATATCTTCATCGGTAAGACTTTCATCATTAAATGGATTTAACGAAATACTCCATGTTCCTGTTGAAACTAATAAAAAAGGTTCTTTTTTGCTTAAAATATAAGGTAATAACGCTGAAGAACTGTCGTGAATTCCAACACCGATTTTAATTTTTTTGTTTCGGTAAGAAGTATTGATGCTCGCAGAAGTTGGTACAATTGGCGGCAATAAGGCATCTATTTCTTCCTCATACACCCAATCGTGGTAATCTGCTTTGTCGTAATCCCACAAATTCGTGTGGCAGCCTATTGAAGTAAATTCCGACACACAAATCCCGGTAAACAAATACGATAAATATTGAGGTAAATGAAGGCTGTAACGGATTTTTCTGAATATTTCCGGATGCTTGTATTTCAACCAGAATAATTGCAGACCAGAATTCAACATTCCTGCTTGAGGTGATGCTGTTTCGCGGGCAATTTTCAGCTTGCTTCCATGTTTTTCATAAAATAAATCAAGAATTTCATCATCCATCGGCTTGGTGTAGTTGTACAAAGGTGTCAGAACATTTCCTTTCTGATCCAGATGCACAAAACTCGCTCCGTAAGTTGAAAAATTAATGGCTTTTACTTCGTATTTTTCATTATCAAGAATGGCATTAAAATTATCTTTTATCCAGTTTTGCAGCGCTGCAAGATCTTCTGTAGGATAACCATCTTCATCAGTTGTAAGCGGTAATTCTGTATATTCACGAACAACTTCTTTATAATTTTTATCAAATAAAAAGAACTTTTTATTGGTTTTTCCAATATCAAATACTATGGTTACTTTTTTTTTGGACATTCTTGTGATGAATTTATTTTTTGTCATTGCGAACAGACTGAGGGTCTGCGAACGTAGTTCATAAGCGACGAAGCCATCTCTTTATCTTTTAAATGCAAAGTACGCAAAGATTTTTTTGACTACCATGCTTTTTTTAATTTCGCAAAAGCGTTTAACTCAGCAAAGTAATACAACTATAATTTATAATTAAATCATTTAAATATTATTTTTCAACCATTAAGGAGTGTTCAGATTGTAAGATGCAATAAGAAAAAATCCACTCATTTCTTAAAGCAGCAATGCCTAAAATCCTACTCATCTAAACACTTTCAACCTTAATGATAAAAATATAAGGATACATATAATAAAAACTTTCGATTGCACTCAAAAGCTGAATTATCAATTTTAAAACAGGATTTTATAATCCGGTTGCTTTGGTTTCTAATCCTCTTTCGGAGATTAAATTTTCTCTTACCTTTAAGCTTCTGTAAGCCGCGATTGGATCTAAAGCCGCACCTGTCTGCAATCTTGCAGCTCTTAATAACGGACGAACATCTGTTCTGTAGGCATTCTGCAAAATATCCTGCGCTGCAACGACATCATTGTTTAACTGTGCTGTTTTTAATGCTTTCTGATCCACCAAAAGTGCGGTTGCATAAGCAATTAAAATCGCTTCCAGAGACTGTAACAAATCTTCCAGCGGATCTTTGATGTTATGACTTGCATCGATCATCCAGGCCGGGTAAGGGTTGTTTGGATTGTTTTCCATTCCGTATACCAATTCATTGAAAATCAAAAACAAAGCATAAGGCTTGATAGAACCCACCGTTAAATCATCATCTCCATATTTGCTGTCGTTGAAGTGGAAACCACCCAATTTTCCTTTGTACATTAAAGTTGCAACGATTTGCTCAATATTGGTATTTGGTAAATGATGCCCTAAATCTACCAACGTGTATGCTCTTTCGCCACATGCATTGGCCAACATAAACGATGTTCCCCAATCCTGAATGGTTGTTGAATAGAAATTGGGTTCGTAAGGTTTATATTCAATGAAAAGCTTCCAGTCTTCCGGCATTCCTGCGTAGATTTCTTGTAAGCTTTTTTCAGTATTTGACAACGCGGTCTGGAAATTCAATTGTCCCGGAAAACTTGCTCCGTCTGCCAACCAGACGGTTAAGCTTTTTGAACCTAATTCTTTTCCGATTCTGATCACTTCTTTGTTATGTTCTACGGCATAAGCTCTTGAATCTTCATTTACAGCATTCAAAGAACCGAATTTGTACGAATGTTTAGCTCCCGTCTGATCCTGAAATGTGTTGGAATTCATGGCATCAAAAATAAGCCCGTGAGAAGCAGCTTTTTCTTTAATGGCTTTCACATCACCCGGAATATCCCAAGGAATATGTAATGAAACAGCTCCCGCAGAATGTGTTAATGCATGAATTAAACCTACATCATCTAATTTTTGTTCTAAAGAAGAAGGTTCGCCGCCGTAAGAAAATCTTCCAAAACGGGTTCCTCCCGCTCCTAAAGCCCAACTCGGAATGGCTACCTGGAAATCGGCAATTTTGTTGACAATTTCAGCAACACTGGCTCCTGATTTTGTTAATTTATTTTGTAGAAAATCGAAATCTGTCGTAAAGTTTTCAATTTCTGTTTTATTGTATTGTTCAATGATATCTTTTCCTATAATCATGGTTTGATTTTTAAATTTATTTTACCACAAAGTCACAAAAGCTTTTATCTAATTTTTAAATACTACGTACAAAAGTTATAAAAAGAACTAGAAAAATAAAATATTACCTAAACTTTTTGGTCTTTTCTAAAATTCCTTTCAATTACTTATAAACTTTTGTGATTTTCGTGGTTAAATTTTATATATTATCTTGGAAATGCGTTGGCCATTCCTCCATCTACATTGATGATATTTCCAGTTGTTTTATCTAAGATTGCGACACAGGCGAAAACTCCGTTGGCGATGTCTTCGGGAAGGATAATTTCATTTAATAAATTTCTTTTTGCGTAAAATGCAGGGAGTTCTTCAACAGAAATTCCGTTTGCTTTTGCGCGGCCTTCTGCCCAGGCGCCTTCCCAGATTTTGCTTCCAACGATCACTCCGTCAGGATTTACAACGTTCACACGGATTTTATCAGATGCCAATTCAGCGGCCAGTAATCTTGTCATGTGCTGTTGAGCTGCTTTTGCAGTTCCGTATGCCACATTATTGGGTCCGGCAACTAAGCCGTTTTTACTTGCAATATTAACGATATCTCCGCCTAAATTTTGCTTTTTCATGATTTCTACTCCATTTTTCGCCATCAAAAACTGACCTTTTACCAAAACATTTTCCAGTAATTCCCAGTCTTTTGTTGTGGTATCTTCCAATGATTTAGAAATCGCCAAACCTGCAGAATGAACCAGAATATCTACTCCACCAAATGCTAAAACAGTTTCTTTAAAAGCATTTGCAATGGCATCTTCACTGGTCACGTCACAAGTAACGGCTACCGCCTGATCTTTGCTGTATTTTTCTGTAACAGTATCTAAAGCTTCCTGATTTAAATCTGTAAAAACGACAACTGCCCCTTCCTGAACCATTTTGTCAGCAATGGCTTGTCCGATTCCACCTCCTGCACCGGTTACGATCGCAATTTTCCTTGAAAGCGGTTTTTCTTTCGGCATTCTCTGAAGCTTAGCTTCTTCAAGCAACCAATATTCGATGTCAAATGCTTCTTGTCTTGGTAAAGATGTGTATTCAGAAATGGCTTCTGCTCCACGCATTACGTTGATTGCATTGACGTAAAATTCACTGGCAACACGAGTCGTCTGCTTATCTTTTGAGAAACTGAACATTCCCACTCCCGGATAAATAATGATTACCGGATTCGGATCACGCATTGCTGGGCTGTTTGAATGTTTACAAGTTTCGTAATATTCTTTGTATTCTTGTCTGTATTGTTCGAAAAGAGGATTTAATTTATCTAAAATAGCTTTAGAATCGCTTAAATCTTCATTTTTATCTAAAGTCAACACTAATGGCTGAATTTTCGTACGCAAAAAGTGATCCGGACAAGAAGTTCCCAATGGCGCCAAACGCTCCAAATCGTTACTGTTGATGTATTCTAACACAACATCGCTGTCGGTAAAATGACCAACCATTCTGCTTTCAGAAGATGCTAAACCTCTCAGCAAAGGCATCAATTGAGCCGCTTTGTTTTTACGTTCATCGGCAGGAAGAGATTCCACTTTTTGTCCGCCAAAAATTTGTCCTTTTTCTTCTATTTTTTTAGCAATATATTCAGAAGCTGTTTCGATAACTTCCAAGCTGTTGATGTAACATTCGTAAGAAGTGTCTCCCCATGTGAATAAACCGTGGCTTCCTAAAACAATTCCTCTGATTCCAGGATTATCATTTAAACACTTTTCCAATTGTAATCCTAAATCAAAGCCCGGACGTTGCCATGGAACCCACCCCATGGTGTCGCCCCAGATTTCTTTGGTAATTTTTTCGCTGTCTTTTGCAGCAGCTACTGCAATTAAGGCATCCGGATGAAGGTGGTCGATATGTTTGAATGGAAGTAAACCATGTAAAGGCGTGTCAATAGAAGGAGCTTTACTGTCCAGATCAAAAATACAGTGATTGAATAAGCCTACCATTCTGTCTTCATCTGCTAAGCCTTGGTACACATTTTTCAGGTTTCTTAGTCTTTGTGTGTATAATCCTGCAATTCCTTTTCTTGTCAGAGTTCCGATGTCACCACCTGAACCTTTTACCCACATTACCTCAACTTCTTCGTTGGTTAGCGGATCTTTTTCGATGGTTTTGCAACTTGTGTTACCTCCTCCATAATTGGTGATTCTTAAATCTGCCCCTAATATATTTGAGCGGTATAGAAATAAAGCCACCTGGTCATTTCCTAAAGATGCCGCTTTATTTTCGTCCCATAAATAGTCTACGTATTTGAATGTTTTAACTTTTTCCATTGGTTTACTTATATTTCTGAATTTCTATCCAAAATTAGACTGTAATATCTTTTACAGCATCCCGTACTATACTGGTAAATACTGTATTTAAAGATAAATTAACGTTGAGTTTTTACAGTTTAATTTATCCGGGATCAATCTAACTGAGGTTATTTAATTAATATTTTAGATGATGTGATTTAAAAAAATTATGTAACCATTAAGAAAGCTAATAGATTAAGATTTAATTATTCTTAATGGTTACAAGTTTAATATGTATTGATTAGTATCCTGGAAGCTGACTTAAATTTGGATTATCTACTAAAGGATGACCTGCTGACTGCGCGGCAAATGGAAGTAATTCTGTTTTATTCGGGACAAATCCATAGAAAAGACCATCTCCTCCCCCTTCTATCCAATTCGGATACGTTCCTCCATTCTCTGCTGAACCTGTTGGCTTGGTATAGATGATACTGCCGATCTGAAGCTGGCCTGCAGCACCTCCTACAAATCCGGCTGTCTTTTTCGCATTGCTGTTAAATGTACTGTTGTAAGCCTGGAACATATTCGCAGGATACCATTTGTCATCCGTTGTTGTGGTTTGTCCGTGTGCTACTGCAATAGCTTTTAATGCAATCTGATAATTGTCGAAATCTCCAGAACTCGTCGGAACATTAGTAATGACTGCAATTTCTGCAGGGCTCGTTATATCAATATATTTTAATGCCAAAAACGGATCACCATAGATCTGGGCATTTTTTTCGAGTTTATACAGTCGGTAAACAGGTGTGTTTGCATAGGCTCCTGTTCTGTTTGACAAGTTTTTCATCGCCTGTTTTGTTGCCTCAATTTCACTTGCCAAACGATTCATTCTGATCAGATCTGTACGAAGGTTAAACTCTCCTGCAAATTCCCATTTACGCTCCTGAACAATAGCAGCTTCAAATGCCTGCTGGCCGGAAGGAACCGGTACACTTCCGATTCCGGCACGGTTTCTTACCTTCATAAAAGCGGAAGTTCCCGCAGCAGTAGGGCCTCCGTTTAAGTAGTTTTGAGTTTCTGCATACATTAGTAAAACATCTGCATATCTTAAAACAGGAATATTTAAATTTCGTGCATCTGCCGCCTGAGGTGCAATACACCATCCCATCCTGAATTTACCTGACAGGATGCAGGAATAGGTAGTCCCGGCATTCACCCAGGTATCACCTGCATTACCATTATTTAAAAAATAGACACTGTAAGAAGTACAAGAAACGTCTCTACGGCTATCTCCCTGATTAAAAGACAAATAATAACTTGGAAGAATGAATTGTAATGTCTTTCTCGATCCATATGCTCCTCCACGGGAACCTTCATTGGCATATACTCCAAAAGATGAATTTGTATTTGCTCCGTATTCAGCAACCTGCCAAAGGATTTCTGAGTTTGTCACTGAAAATTTTCTCTGGCAGAAATTGAACCATAACGCTTCGAAACCACTTTTGCCGCCCTGAGCCTGTACCAAAGAGTTTGTTCCTCCGTTAATAATAGCAGCACAGGCATTGTCTGCAATCTGGTATAACTGCTGAATTCTGCTGTTATCACTGCGACGCGACATCATTGCCCCACTTCCGGTATTCAGGTCCCAACGAAGGGAATATCCTGCGGCATAGAGTGCGATTCTCGCTAATAAGGCATTGACTCCCTGTTTTGTTAAACGCTCTGTTGTTGCATAGCCACTTTGACCAAAATTTGGAATATTTCCTACAGATTCCTGAAGATCAGCAATAATGCGATCGTAAATTTCATCTCTTGAAGTACGCTTTGGATATAATGTATTCGGATCATTAGGATCCATCTCATCCAGAGGTTTAAAAACGGAAGGAACATCTCCGTACACCCTAATTAGATTATAATAACAAAATGCACGAATAGCCTTAACCTCAGCCAGTAAAGCATCACGTTTTGTGCTGGCTTCCATTTTACTTAACCCGCTCACGGCAATATTTGTTCTTTCAATAACGGCATACATCGCAGCGTAAATCCCCGTTACCGTATTCGGTGTATAAGCATCATACTGATAGTTGGCAATATTATATTTGGAATTATTGGTAGAACCATCTTCTGAAGAGTGGGTTACAGTGTCTCCCGCTCCCAGCTGATAATACATTTCAGTTGGAACTATACCTCTGTAACAACCCAGAACAAACATCTCTGCAGTATCTATATTCTTAAATACAGATTCTGTATCCAGTGAATTGTAGGCGGGCTGATCCAGAAAATCGTCACTGCATGAATTCATCGCTAAAACGGCGACGAAAATTGAGGGAAGAATGACCAGTTTTCTTAGCAATACGGGAGTTTTATGTATATTTTTCATGATTTAAATAGTATTAGAAAGTTAAGTTAAGACCAAGAACATAGCTTCGTGAACGAGGATACGTAGAGCTGTCATATCCAGGTGTAACAGTCACCCCGCTTGCCGCCGAAACTTCAGGATCATACCCTGAGTACCCTGTAATTGTCGCCAGGTTATTAACGGTAAAATAGATACGGGCATTGGTAAGCATCACTTTATTTAAAAATTCTCTAGGAAAAGAATATCCTAATGTTACCTGGGAAATTCTCAGATAAGAACCGTCTTCTACATAATATGATGATGGATAGGCAATATTTGCAGTATTTGTATTGCTTAAGCTCCATAGTCTTGAACCTTCATCAGGATTCAGCTCTTTTAGCCTAACCAAATTTGTCGTTGCCTGTCCGGTATTAGGATCAATCAAATGATAATAATTGTTTCCGAATTCTGAAGGAGCATTCTGGAACATGGCGTATGGACTTAAACTTTGCTTGGTTGCGTTATAAATATCATTACCAACGCTGAATTTCATAAACACAGCCAGGTCAAAGCCTTTGTAGGAGAAGTTATTGCTGATTCCCCCGATAAAATCCGGAGTACCGTTTCCTATCTTCTGCATTTTTCTTGTAAACTGATCACCCGCCTCATTATCAGCAGCAAATTTCATATCTCCCGGTTTAGGAGTTCCGGTGGCAGGTTTTACAACGCCCGGGTTTAAGGTTAATGATCCATCCGGATTTTGGGTAAAATCATCAGTCGTGTAAACTCCCTGATAAACATATCCGTACATATCACCCAATTCTTCTCCCACAGTTGCATAATAGGTTACCATTCCCGTTCTGCTTCCTCCGACACTGAACGTTTTATTCAATTGTCCGTTTTCCAGAGAAAGAACTTTAGATTTATTGAAAGAAATATTAAGGTCTGTTGTCCATCTGAAATTTTCTGATTTTAAATTGATGGTATTTAATGTGAATTCCATTCCTCTGTTTCTCATAGAACCAATATTCTGATATTGTCTTGAATAGCCTGAGGAAACAGGAAGTATACTTTCAAAAAGCATTTTGCTTACGTTATTATTATACCATTCGGAGGTTAATTTAATTCTGCTATTGAGAAAAGCCAGATCTACCCCGATATTGGTTGTTCTCAGCTCTTCCCACTGGAGATCACGATTTCCCCAGTTTGTACTTGTAACATAGGCCGGATGTCCCTGGGTATTGTTTATTGGATAATCTGTAAGTAGAACATTGGTTCTCCATAAGTTATTAGCGACTCCATTGTTACCTGTTACCCCATATTCAATTCTTAATTTAAAATCATTAACTATCTTATTGATATTATGATCCTGCCAGAAATTTTCCTGAGAAACACGCCACGCACCTGCTACAGATGGAAAATATCCCCAACGTGAACCTTCTGCAAATTTTGAAGAACCATCCGCACGTATTGTCCCTGTAATTAAATAACGATTATCATAATTGTAATTCACACGGGCAAAATAAGAAAGTAAGCTGTTACTTGATCGGTCTGTATTTTTATCGGCTACCGTTGCGTTGGCAATATCATCCAACCCGAAATTAGGATACGGGAATTTTGTAAGTTTCATGCTGCTTCCTTCGGATTCTTCATACCAGATTTCGTTCCCGATTAAAGCACTTACTTTATGTTTTTCACCAAAAGTTTTATTATAATTTAAAGTATTGGTGATCTGATAACGGAATGTTTCTGCATTGGCAATATTTCCGTTGATTCCTGTGTTGATAGGGTCTGTAAGAAAGGCGCGTGAATTCTGATCTGAAAATGATGTTGATTTACTGTTTGTCCAGCTATATTGTCCGGCAGTTCGCCATGTAAAGTTTTTCAGGAAATCAAATTCGACTCCTGCATTGGCTACGAATGTTCTTGTACGTTTGTTGGAAGTAGATGCCTGAGTTTCTATAAATGGATTTTCTGTATCAAAACCCGAATCTAACGCTGAAAAATCCGAAAAAGTCTGATTGTTGAACAACTGATCCTGAGTAAACAATGTACCTCCGGTGATAGGCTGAAGAAGAATTTTTTTCATTCCGGAATAGGCTCCTCCCCCGTTTACAGAATTGTTCGTAAACATGGTATTGAAATCTACTCTTACTCCTTTATACAATTCCGAAGTGATATTCGCACGTAATGAATTTCTTGTTTCGCTGAAATTTTGAAGCAAACCCTCCTGCTTATTGTAATTATAACTAATAAATGCCTGCGTTTTATCGTTTCCAGCAGAAATATTTACGTTGTGGTTCTGAGTTAACCCCGTTCCTCCCAACATTTTCTCCTGCCAGTCTAATGCAGAAGCAGATCCGTAGCGATTGCCAATCCTCTGATAGGCTCCGGAATAAAACCCTGGTGAATCTGTCCCTAAATTACTGTCAAAAACATTACTCCACGCTGATGGCTTGGATTGAAGCATCCCCAATTCGTACTGATACTTTACATATTGTTCCGGATTGGAAAGCATATCCAGTTTTTTTGAAAGCATATCAAATGACATGAACGTATTGTAGTTGATAACCGTTCTTCCTTTTTTACCGCTTTTGGTTTTAATAACAATAATACCGTTGGAACCACGGGCTCCGTAAATAGCAATCGCAGAAGCTCCTTTTAGTACGTCGATACTTTCGATATCATTAGGATTAATCACATTCAAAGCGTTATCCAGTTGGAAACCGTCTACAATATAAAGCGGATCGGAACTTTGAGTAATGGAAGAACCTCCCCTGATCGTAACATTGGCGTTAGCTCCCGGAGCACCGCCTGCAGTAACAATATTCAGACCTGCAGCTCTTCCCTGTAATGCCTGCAAAGCGTTCATTGCCGGTGTAGCTGCTAACTCTTTTGCAGAAACTGAAGAAACAGATCCCGTAAGATCGGATTTTTTAACTTTTCCGTAACCGATAACGACCACTTCTTCAATATCTTTTGTATTTTTCACACTATCATTTACCGCTTTTTGCCCCCAGACAAAACTTGTTGAAAGCATAAATGCCGGAAACACTATTCGCTTTATATTTTTATGTTTAACTATCAAAGACATATGTTAATTTTTATGTTACCAAAATACACCGTTACAAAAATTCGGGCATCCTGCAATATCCTGTATGGCAATATTCATGATTTATCATATTTAACCACAAATACTTAAATTATATTTTAAAATAAATAATAAAACAACGGTAAATCATCAAATATTCATCAAATTATTTAACTAAACCGTGAATTAAAAGCTCCTGTTTCAAATAGATATTCTTTTTTAGAGTTAAATTGTTTTTAATAAAAAGACACTGAAAAATCAGTGCCTTATTGAGTTATTTTTTAACTCTGAAACTATATGAATAGATACTGTGAAAATCGTAAATGAAACATGGAAAGACTATCTTAAAGAATTTCCATACCCAACCATTAAAATAGAAATAAACATGACGATCATTCCAACAGCAATGGTAGTAATAGTTCTTTTGGAAACTCCTTTCCATTCTTTGATGATAATTCCCCACAAATTAGCAATGAAAATGATAAATGCCATATGTAAAATCCACGAGCTGGCGCCATTTCCCATTTTACTTTCGCCCATACCGTAAAAGAAAAACTGTAAAAACCACATGGTTCCGGCAAGGGCACAGAAAATGAGATTTTTCACAACAGGTACATTTCTCTTAGTATAATCGGTGTAAGATTTATTTTTAAAAGCCAAATACAGACAGCCGATGAGATTGACCGCCATCCCGCCCCAAAGGACAACCACATAGGTTACATTGTTTTGAAAAAGGAATTCTCCCTGTCCCGGATTGGCTAGTTTCCAGGCTTCATTGGCTACGATAGCCATTGGTTTCCCAGCTTCCAGTCCGAAATTGAAACACGCACTTAAAACCCCTGAAATGATGGAAACTATTATTCCCAACCCGAATTTATATTCCGTTTTTACTTCCGCACCATGCGGATCTATTGAAGTTGTTTGCAGTTCTTTTTCCTTCATCATTCCCGCTTTCCCGCTGATGATGATTCCAACGACACAAATCAGAAGTCCCAATAATACAAACTGTCCCCATTTGCTGGAAAATAATAAACCAATGTTATCTTTTCCTGTTTGTGGAGAAAATTCATAATAAATAGAAGGTACCAACGAGCCAAACACCATACAAAGCCCCAAAATAATGCTGCTTCCAAGTGCTACCCCTAAATATCGGACTCCCAAACCATAAGTAAAACCACCAATTCCCCACAGAGCCCCGAACAGAAACGTCAGCCCCAATATGGAGGAACTTTCATTCTGAATGATTTCCCAAAAATCAGGAATGGTCATAAAGGCAGCCAATGGCGGAACAATGATCCAGGAAAAAACACCTCCTATTAACCAATACGTTTCCCATGACCAGCCTTTTACTTTTTTATAGGGCAAGTAAAAACTTCCTGAAGAAAAACCTCCTAAGAAGTGAAAAAAAACTCCTAATAATGCATTCATAATTTATCTTATGGTTGAATTTGAAAATTAACACTATGAAATCGATTGCGCATCTTGTAGTGTCATGTTTGCAATAATAATTCTTTTGTCTTGAAACAAAAGAATCAAAAATTCAAGACTTGGAATCATCCGCTAAAAATTAATTCTGTTCTCTAAAAATTCTAAAACTTGTGCGATTTCAATATAAGTTCTTCAATTCAATATTTGTGTCGCGTTTCAAACAGTAGAATTTTCTTAACGTTCACAGAATTAATTTTCTTAACGCTCCTGCTTCCTAAGTCGATAAGTACTCAGTGAGAATTAACCAATTCTTCAATATTAATTTACTTCAATTTATACACTTCACTGGCAGCAAGCAACAGACAGCCTAAACCATAATCTTCAAAATCAGGTTCTTTATCAACAGCAAGTGGCTGTCCGTCTTTAGGTTCTTTTCCAGTTCCCTGTACCCAACCTAAAAATCCATTAGGCTGAACGGAATCTTTTACAATTGCGTTCCAGGCTTTCACAATAACGGGTAAATACGTTTTTTTATCAATCAAACCTTTATTGATTCCATACGCCATTCCATATACAAACAGAGCAGTTCCAGTCATTTCCTTGCCTCCGAAATTGTTTGGGTCATGTAAACTTGCATTCCAGAAACCATCTTCTCTCTGAATCGGAACCAAAGCCGATAACAAATCTTTGTAATCCTGCAGATATTCCTGATAATGTGGATCAGATTTCGGTGTGTCCTCCAGCGTACGTGCCAGAGCAGCAACTACCCAACCATTTCCACGGCTCCAGTAGCAATCTTCACCGTTAGGTTCTTGGTAAGGCGGAACGAAGCTCTTGTCTCGCCACCAAAGTTTATCTTTTGGGTTGTACAAACCATTTCCGCCGTGTTTGTATTTTGTGTAGGCATACATTTCATAGTTTCTGTCAAAATATTTTTTTTCGCCTGTCATTCTGCCCAGTTTTGTGAAAATAGGCATTCCCATTTGTAACGCATCAATCCACCACCAGTCGTCAACTTTACTGGTAGCCATCATACTGTCTATGGAAGCCTTAACGAATTTTATTCTCTCCGGATTTTTTTTACCATCGATTTCATAAAGATCCAAATACGTCTGACTACAAGCCTGATTATCTGCATTACGGGTATAAGTATCTCGCATCATATCCCAATTGTGCTTTTCTGACCATGACATGGCGTAATCGTAATATTCTTTTTTAGGATCTACTTTATAAAGCGCGATTAATCCCTCATAATAAACAGCTCTCGTCCATAGATTGCTGGGCCATACTTTCTTGCCCACGATTTCCTTTCCTGTATCGGGCCATTTGTTCATGAAATATTGATTTGCTCTCTGTGAAACTTCCAACACTTCTTTTTTATCTGGAAGATTAACGTTCTTTGCACTCGTTTCTTTCTGAACTGAACAAGAAGATAAAACTCCAATAATCAACGCATAAAAAGCGCCTCTCATTAATACTTTCTTCATAATTATATATTTTTTTATTTACAATGTATTAGTTTAAATAGTTTGAATTATAAGCATTACGACTGATTAAGGTTTAACCGTATGAATATTAGGTGCAGGAACCTTTGAAACAGATTCATCCAAATAATAATCGGTATGTGGAGGCTGGTTGTACCCTACATTTTGCCAGACGATGCTCAACCGGTATTGTGGATTATGCATTAAAGTGTACAATCTGTGTTTGGTTGGAATAGCCGTTGAAAAGATTCTCAATTCCTGATTATCAGCTGTTCTGTACATCACTTCTTCCCGCCAGTCCCCGAATAAATCAGCAACCAAGGAAGGATTTTTCTTGGTGCCGTTGTTGGATTCACATTGAAAATCTTTAGCATCAAAAATCAGGTTTGATTTTTCATTTTTCCAATCCCATTTTGACACGGAAGTTCCGTCTAAAATTTCACTTAAAAAATCTCCGTCCCAATAAATCCCCATATTGCAGGCAGGACTTTTCTCACTGATCTTATTTCCTTTAGCATCGTAAAGTCCCTTGACTCCAGCCCCTGCAGCCCAACATTCTGAACCGTTATAACGAGGATCAATATTTAAAGACAATCCTCGTCCCGGACCCTGAAACTTTCCCTGTTTGCTATACACAGTAGAAGGTAATTTCCATAAAACTTTTCCGGATTTCCCGTCTCTGAAATGTGCTCCCGCATCATCAAATCTTTCTTGAATATCAAAAATTTCCAATCCGGGATTAGATGGGTCTAAATCTCCAACGTGCAGAGCATCACCATGGCCAAAGCCTGTACTGTTCAGCACTTTCCCATTGTCATCAACCGTCATGGCACCGAAGATAATTTCATCTTTTCCATCATTATCAACATCCGCAATACTCAGATTATGGTTTCCCTGACCACGGAATTTCTTATTTTCTTCCGAACTTTCGGTATCAAAAAGCCATCGCAAACTGAGTTTTTTATCTTTATAATCCCAGGCCGCAATCGCCGTTCTGGTATAATAACCTCTCGACATTATCACACTCGGTGTTTTACCGTCCAGGTAAGCAATAGCACCTAAAAATCGGTCTAATCGGTTTCCTTTTGCATCGCCCCATGTTTCTGTCATTTGTTCCTTGGTTGGATTCAGACTCCCTGTAAATCTTGGAACTTCATAATTCACGGTATGAATTTCTGCTCCGGTTTGTCCGTCAAAAACTGTCAGATATTCCGGCCCGGAAAGGATCATTCCGTTTTCATTGACGTAATTTTTTGTTGCATCTCCGATAAATTTTCCTTTGCCGTCTTTGCTTCCGTCGGCGGTTTTCATTACGATTTCAGCTTTTCCGTCCTGATCAAGATCATAGACTAAAAATTGCGTGTAATGCGCTCCTTCTCTGATATTTTTCCCCAGATTGATTTCCCATAAAAGCTTTCCATCCATTTTGTAAGCCTGAATAATTGGTGGATCAGTAATTCCTTTCTGGCTGTTGTCTTTCGACCTTCCGGTTTGATGCAGAATAATTTCATATTCACCATCACCGTCAAGATCCGCAACAGAAACGTCGTTTGGCGTATATCCGGAGGGTGTTTTTAAAGGAATTGAAAAATATGGCTTTTGATGAGCAACATATTTCGCCGAATCCTGATCAATTTCCTGATCTTTAGTGTTAGATTTCACAAAATAAGTGTAATTCTTTCCCTTATCTGCTGTTTTATCTAAAAAATTGGTTCCGTTTACCAATGGCTTTTCATTCAGCTTTTTGCTTTTGTTATTTTCAATACGGTATAAGTCAAACCGAATATTTTGAGGTTCAGTGCCCAGCAAACGCCAACTCACAAAAACGCCTGAATCTGAAGGTATGGCAACGATTCCTCTTTTCAAATATTCCATTTGCCTTTGGGCAGAAAATATCTGCGATAGGAAAATGGCGGATGTGATGAGTATATATTTGATCTTCATAAATCTTTGCTTTGTAAGTTTCGGCTAAAGCCAATCTATATTTTCATTATTGTAAACGGCTTCAGCCCGTTCCTATTGAATTTTATCCTTGTCAAGGTTTAGAACCTTGACAAGGATGTTACGTTGAATCGCTTGCAGCCTGACCTGAGCGGAGCTCTATTTGCCGGAGCAAAGCGGAGGCAAAAAACAGGAACGCAGGGCATAAGTGAAAAAAGCGAATGCTTTTAGCTAAATTTACGAACGAAGTTCAAAGCTGCCCAAATATTCCAATACTCAATTTCAATCGATTGCGCTATTGAAATTATTTCTTAGAAGTCTGCTTCAGTAACCACTTCACCCACTCCTCAGTTCCCTGATAATTGGTAAAATCTGCCGGTAATTTTTTGCCATCAATGTATTCATTATAACACCACGGATCACCCAATGCAAAGACAGTTCCTTTGCCAATTTTTGCGATAGCGGCGATGTTTTTGCCTTCCGCAGACAGCAATTCTTTCGCCGGACTTTTCACTGAAATCGTCGCCACTTCTTTCATATATAATTTCTGCTCAGAAAAAACTTCATTTCCTGCCGGAACCATCACTTTTCCCTGCTCGAATTCTCTTTTCTGAACACGGTTGTAACTGTCATCGTTGAAATGAATTCCAAATTCTCCCGCCAGTTTGTTGAAATGTTCAAATTCAGAATTACCACTGTCGTTGCTCATTAAAACCAAAACACCACCATTGTTCACCCATTCCACCAAATTTTTGATGCTTGCTGCATCAATCAGATTTGCCTTTCCACCGTAAGCTTCTTTGTCAATATCCGCATCGACAATGATATAAATACCGGCATTTTTCAAATCCTTTTTGGTCGGAGCAGTTGTAAGCATACTGATTTCTGCGCCTTGTTTTGTGAAAATTTCTCCCAACAAAGAAAACCCGCCGTTGCTGGTGTCATTCCATGTATAATGCCAGGATTCCAAGACTTTGGTTTCTTTATTTTCTTTTTTTTCGTTGTTGAAAAAATTATCCAAAACGACTTTTGGTTTCTGCTGAGCATTAGAAAAGCTGAATGTCAGCAAAGTTCCTAATGCGAATGTTTTTACTATTTTGTTATTCATTTCTTTTAATTTTATTTTGAATAATGTATTGGAATCAATTTAATTTCGCCATCCAGACCGGAAGGCTGCACTTTCCAGTTAGATGCATCAAAAGGCTTATAGTTGATATTCACAAAATTGATTTCGTGGTAATTACGCCACTGAATTTTATTCTGATCCATGTAGCGGATTCTATTCGCCATCAAATTACAAACTTCAATCTGAATGGTATTTTTCCCTTTTTTGAGGTATTTTCCAATATTAATTTCAAAAGGAATGCTCCAGACAATTCCCGCTTCCTGACCGTTGACAATTACTTTTGCACTTTCATACAGCTTATCAAATTTTAAAAGATAATCGTCTGCATTTTTTTTATTCAAATTTAAAGTGGTCGCATACACTCCCGTTCCTGAAAAGCTCTGTGTTGCAGGATCTTCTGAGAAATTGGTCCAGGGTTCCAATTTCTTTAATTTTCTTGATTTTGGAAGTTTGGGACCGCCTTCTTTGAAAGTTAATTGCCAGTTTTGATTTAAATTGATAGGAAAATCTGTCTTTTCAACATATTTCCATTTTGGAATTGAACTGCTTATGTTTTCAGAAGCTTTTATAATTAAAGATTCTCCTGATTTCAGTTGTACTCTAACCGAATTATTCTGAATTTCAGCAAGTCCAAAATCTCCGTTTTCAGGATTCATTAGAGCAACTTGTTTTCCGATAAAATTTAAAGGAATATTTTGATTAATTTCCTTTGAAGTGTGATTCACGATGTAATAATATTTTCCGCCGTCAAACTGTCTTCTCACGAATTTCAATCCGGTGTCAGCTAGTTTTTCTCTTTCTATTTTTAAATATTCCAACGCTTCCGCAATATCCGAACTTAAAATGATTTTACCTTTTCCAAAGCTCGCCGTTTTCAAATTTCCAGCCAGGTTTTGAAATGACATTTTACTCCACAAAGACTTTAATTGGGCCCTTCTTTTTTCAACTTCAAAATATCCGGGTATATCTTTTGGTTCGTTTTGAAAAATTATTGCAGCTCCGTTTTGAGCTAAATCCAAAATATTTTTTAAAGTAGATTCGGGCAGATAAGTTAATTTGGGAATAATCATAACCTGATATGTAGCACCATCTTCCGACACCTGAATCTTCTGATTTTCCGACCTCGATTCGCTAATCATTTTATCCGAAACCATATCTAAGGAATACCCCCTTTTACTGAGTTTATTCAGATTTCCATACATCGGAGTAGGCTGTAACCATTTTTCAACATTATGAACTTTAAATGTCACATCCTTCCCTTTCGGATTGGCCCATTGGTCGTAAATAGGCCAGTACATCAGCAATTCGTTATCCGATTTGCCGCTCTGCAAAACAGATTGCGTACGTTCGATATAAGAATTTAAACCCTTTAAATGGAGCCACAAACTGTTTTCAGGAACAAAATTAACAGAAGCATAAAACAGCCATCCCGGGAAAGCAACATCGACCGGTGTATATGTTGTACCATGATAAAAAACGTGATTGATGCCTGATAAAAAAACCTGCTCAACTTCTGGTTTTGCCTGTGACCATGATGTCTTAAAATGTTCGGTAAGCCAGGTGAAAGTTTCGTTTGAAATTAATTGTTTACCGGTAACATTTGCAGCCGATGAAGCAAATTTCAGCATATTAATATCTGGAATATCAGATTTTTGCACATCTGCACTATCTCTTCTCAACCCCGGAATATCAAAAACCGTACTTCCGAAAGTTTCAGATTCTGGAATATCGACTGCTGCATACAAATCCAGCAAATTTCCCGGCGAACCGTGTGCCTGGTTGGTATTTTTGGAATTTTTAGAATGTGCCCAGTTGGTGAAATCTAGGGTAAAACGGTTCAGAATCAAATCACTTAAGGTTTCCCTGTAATCAGATTTTATTCTTCCCAATATTTCGTTTTCTTCGTTACTCACCAAATATTTGATGTATGGACTTATATCGTAACCTCTCCTTTTCTTAAATTCCTCTTTAAAATCGGGAGTCCAGTCGGCATTGTAAACTTCATAACTGTCGTTGAAAAAAGAGCGGATTCCGTAATTTGAACTCCCAAATGCCTGATCAATACTTTTAAAATAATTCACCGTTGCTTCCGGTGAAAAATGGTCTATTGTATAGCCTTCCCCTCCCGGTGCTGCACGTTTTACTTTTTGTAAAGTTTTACCAACGAAAACTGCATAGATTATCCATTTTCCTGACGTTGGGTTCCAATTTAAAGCACCATCAGCATTAACTTTATCTGTTAAAACCACCGGTTCATTTTTTTCATTGTAAGCCGTTACAATATCCAGCTTTATAGTTTTTAAATTCTTTTGTTTCTCATCTCTAAGTACAATTTTTTCCGCTAATTTTTCACCTGATGAGATAGTATATGTCTGAACGATCATTTTTGTGGCAGCATCTTGTTCGCTTACTTGCGGTCCGCCGATTGGCCAGCCTGTCCCAACCGCCATATCAACGCCCATATTTAGGCTTTTTGCTTTGTTGGTAGTGAACTGAAGCATTTTCATCCACTCCGGAGAAAGATAATTGATGTATTGTTTCTCGAAGCCTTTTGCACCGTAAATTGGGACAACTTCTACGCCTCCGAAACCTGCTTTATTTAAAGTGGTCAGCTGTTTGCCCAATCCTTTTTCATCCACTGCATTTCCCATCCACCACCATCGTGTCCACGGTTTTGCCGTTTCTGTGGTTTTTGGCCAGGGATTCTGCGCGGCAATATTTCCGAACGCAAAACAGATTAGACTGAGGCTGACTATGCTTTTAATTTTCATTTTTAACTTTTAAATTTAATCACAAAAGCTTTAAACACATTCGTTACTTAAGTGAGTAATCCGGCTTTTTAGAAGAACCTTAAATTATTTTAAACTTCAAAACTTAGTTTTAATTTCCATCGGGCTTTAAAGCTTCCATAAAAATGCTTTCAGACCAATGGAATTTTTCGGGAGCATCGGGTTTATTTAAATCAAAACCTTTATAATTTTTTGAAACCAATTTACTTAAAGGCAATTCTTGGTCAACAATACTTTTCATCACGCATTTTGCCAGTTCATACGCTCCATATGCATTAAAATGCGTGTCATCCGCCAAGGCATTGGGTTGATTTGGGTAAGAATTTGCGGGATAATAAACAAATGCTTTTTTCGAAATTTCCGGGCCCATTGCTTCAAACAGTTTTTTACTCATCGCATTCAAATCAATCAAAAATACATTTTCTTCTTTTGCAATTTCCCGCATTGCATCAGGAAAATTATCCAATGTATTGACAATCTTGTTGTTTTCATCAAAAACCCGGCGGTTCATTGAAGTTACTAAAACAGGAATTGCACCTAATTCACGAGCGTTGAGAATCCATTCTTTCAGTCTTTTTCTATATCCGGATTTCGTACTATTTCCTGATTTCTGGTCGTTATGTCCAAACTGGATAAACAAATAATCTCCGGGTTTTATTTTATTCCAGATTTTATCGATTCGGTGACGGTCTTCAAAGGCTTTTAATGTTTCGCCACTTTCAGCATAATTGGCAATCACAACGTCTTTCGGAGCAAAAAAATAAGGTAACATCTGTCCCCACGATGCCCACGGTTCATACTGCGCATCAACTACCGTTGAATCTCCTGTCAAATAAATGGTTTTCGCTGTTGGGTTGGGTTGAATGATTATTGCACAGACTTTTGGAACTTTACCATTAAATTCAATCGTCAATAAGTTATCCCAATGTAAATATTTTCTTTCTCTTGGCTTTAATTTTACGATTCCGATCTGAGCTCCGTTTTGGTTACGAATGATGCTGTCTTTAACGTGAACTGTAATTGATTGTTCAACAATTTCACCATCTTTTGTTTTCACATCATTCAGCATCAGGCGGCGGTTTTCTACACGTACTGTTGTTTCAGAAAGCCCTTTAGAGTCACCTAGATTTAACTTAATATCATAATTTCCTTCAGGAATAACCACCGAAAAATAAAAAGGATTGTCGCTGGTAATATAATCTCCTGTCAAAGCATTTCCTCCTCTATCAAAGGATTTTAAGTTGGAAATATCCATAAATCCGTAGCCAATTTTCCTGTCGAATTTAGAATGTTCTGTGATAGGAATAAAGCCATTCTGCACTCTGCCTCCTCCAAAGTCAAATTTGAAGGTGGTTTGCTGAGCAAATGTTGATGAACAAATAAAAAATATTAAAAAAGCGATCCAGTTTTTCATTATGAATAATTATTTTTGGGCGGCGTCGGTATCGTCTTTTTTATCGTAAGATGTATTGAGTGTGCTTACTTTTGTGACCTCTACCTTTACTTTCTTAAGATTTTTAATCACGCTTAAATTCTGTTCTTCAGGCTTCAGTGCTCTTATTTTTAGGTTTTCAAAGGTAAAATCTTTCAGTTCATACAAGTCTGATTTTTCAATGTCAAAGCCCGTTTCACAACTGATATCTATATTTTTTAACACAATATTATTTGCCGATCTGGTTTTCGGTTTCTCCTCTCCTTTCAAATCAAAAAACTGATTCCAACCTTTTATATAGAGGAAGGTTTTTACATTGCCTTTGATATTATCAAGGGTAATATATTCGTAATGTTGCGGCGTATCCGGTCTCATTTTTAAGTGCAATAACCTTGATGCATCTTTTACTGTTGAGTTTCTGAAAATGATATTGTAATTATGAATCGATTCACTTCCACAAGTTAATGCAGAATGGCAGAATCCAAAAGTATTGTCTTCAATGATGATATTCCTGTTTTCACCATTGTTGGGATCTTTATCTGCTTTCGGACCTTTTCCGCCTTTCAATGCAATGGCATCATCGTTTACTGACAGATAGCAGTTTTTAATTAGGAAATTGGTACATGCATCAATATCAACGGCGTCCGTACTCGGTGCTTTTACCGGTTCTTTCGGTGCTAAAATGGTTAAATTCAGCAATTTCACAAATTCACTCTTATAATAATGTGTGCTCCAGAAAGGCGAATTTTTCACAGTAATATCTTCAATCTGAACATTTTTTGAATTTGAAATATAGATGATCCGAGGCCTCATTTCGTCCATATTTGTACATTTAGGATTCCATTGGCGTCTTTTCCAGAATGCCTTCCAAAAGCGCAATCCATTTCCGTCCAGCGTTCCTTTTCCTGATATGGTAAATCCATCCAATCCGTTTGCGTTGATTAATGCCGGAAAATATTTCACCGTCTGGCCTTCCATCCTTGTTTCTACGACCGGGAAATCACTGATATCATCACTTCCTTTCAGCTTCGCGCCTTTCTCCAAATGCAAATGCGTTCCCTGCTTAAAGAAAACAGAGCTGATCAGGAATGTCCCTTTTGGAACGATGATTACCCCTCCGTTTTTAGCAGCCATATCAATAACGGCCTGAACTTCTTTTGTCTGAAGAATTGTACTGTCGTTTTTAACCCCGAAATCTGTAATAATGTACTTTTTTCCTAATTTATTAAGGTCTGTTGGCTTATTTTCTTTAAACCATTTCGGGATAATTGCTCCGTCGGGAAATTTATCCTGGCATTTTACTCCTGATGAAAATAATAAGAAAAAAAACAGGGATAAGAGTGAGATATTTTGAAAATTCATAATTTATTTTTTACTGTAAATCCTGATTTTTATTAAATTAAAATTAAGTATTTCAAAAAAGAATGACAAAATAAAGGAATATCATTTTAAATAAAATTTATTCAATCTTTTTTATGAAAAATCAGCAAATAACTTTCAACTGTATAATGAAATTATTCTTTCGTTTCATTTTCATAAAAGTATACATTTTAAGATTTGACGGTATCCTGCTCTTTCATGTTGATTAATTTGCGATCTTTGTTCCCGATTGAATTCTCTTCAAAATTAAATTAATTATCCTTTTGTGCAATCGTTTGCTCAATATTAGATAATCAAAGCTGTTTTTAGTTAAATCACGGATTACAAATCTTCGAAATTGGCTGTTTTTTAGCTTCAGTTTTATATTTAGAAGTCTTTGAAGAAATAGTTTTTATTAATTATCTTTTGTCTTAACAAAAAAAGATACGAAGTTCAAGACTGGAATTTTCGGCTAAAATGAATACTATTCTCTAAAAAAAACTAAAAATGTGCGGATTTACTGCTATTCTTTCGATCCACTATTTTTCCCGCGCTTCAAACAGCAGAATTTTTTAACGTCCTCAGAATTATTATTTTTAATGCTTTTGCTTCCTAAGCCGATTGAAATAATCTTTAATTTTATTTTAAGTATAAATACATAATATTTCCTTTTTGATAGACATAATTTGATTAAATTTACGTCAATAATGTATGTCATTTTGGATATACGGAAAACTTACAGAAAAAGCATGTATGAATAAAAAAAATGCCACAATATATGACATCTCAAAGAAGCTAAACGTAAGTGTGGCAACTGTTTCCAGAGCATTGAACGATCATCCGAGAATAAGCGTGGCAACGAAAGATTTGGTTCGGAAAACGGCCAAAGAAATGAATTACAAGCAAAATAATCTTGCCAAAGCTCTGAAAAGCGGGGAAACCAAAAACGTAGGAATCATCGTTCCTTACATCAATACCAATTTCTTTTCATCGGTGATCCGGGGAATTGAGGAAGAGCTTTCTCCCCATGGTTATCATGTGATTATCTGCCAAAGTCATGAGGATGTGAATATTGAAAAAAGGCATCTAAACACGCTGCTTAACGCCCAGGTTGACGGGATTTTCATGTCGGTTTCCAAGACAACTCTTGATACCGATCATATCCAAAGTATTTTGGACACAACCAACACACCCATTATATTTTTTGACCGTAAAAAAGACATTTCAGGAATCAGTACAGTGACCATCGACGATTATCGTGGCGGTTACATGGCGACGGAACACCTGATTAACGAAGGTTATAAAAATATCTGCCATTTTTCCGGTGATTTAAATCTTGAAATTTATCAGAATCGTCTGAATGGTTACAAACAGGCTTTAATTGATCATAATTTAAGTATAAAAGAGGAAAACATCATCACAACCGGAAGTTCAATCGATGAGGGAATTGATGCGGTTAAAAAACTTTGGGATGGAAAATCGGTTCCCGATGCTATTTTCTCATCAAGTGATTTTGCAGCGTTGGGCGCTTGCCAGGAATTAAAAAAGCGTAAGATTAAAATACCTCAGGAAGTAGCAGTTATTGGATTTTCCAACGAACCTTTTACCCAATTTATGGAGCTTCCGATGAGTTCTGTGGATCAGACTCCAGTTATTATGGGAAAAATGGCGGGACAGGTTTTTATTGATAGTGTGAAGGAAAATGGTTCCGGGGTTTCTATCGAGAAAAAAGTGGTGTTAGCACCGCAACTTTATATCAGGAAATCTTCGAAAAGGAAGTAGCTTATTAAATTTCTTTTGTCTTGAAACAAAAGAAACAAAAATTCAAGACTTGGAAACTTCCGCTAAAAATTAAAAAATTAATCCTAAAATCCCCAAAACTTGCGCGAATTTGCTATTTGTTCTTCGTATCAAAATCTGTCTCGCGCTTCAAACAGTGGGAATTTTTTAACGGATTAATTTTTAATTTTCTTAACGCTCCATTTTCCTATGTCGTTATAAACCACAGCTTTTGGCTTTGTCATCATCTAAACACTTAAGTTTTGGCTAAAGCCAATCTATTGTATATTTATAAAGCGGACTAAAGTCCGCTCCTATTGATCTCCTGTTTCGTGTTTATTCGTGAAAAATATTGTGCCATTTGTGATTAAATTATCCAAAAGAAAATGCCTTCCACAAACGTAGAAAGCATTTTCAACCCCTAATAATTATATAATTAAAACAATTATAAACTCACTCCCCGTCTCCAGGGAATAAAATCGTTTTGATTCAAAATTGCGGCTTTTGTTTTTACCTCTCCGCTTGCGACTTCAATGATAAATTCTAAAAGCTCTTCTGCTTTTTCGTCGATTGTTTTTTCGCCTGTAATCACGTCTCCCGTGTTGAAGTCAATGATATCAGGCATTCTTTCTGATAAAGAAGTGTTTGACGAAATTTTTACTACAGGAACAACCGGATTTCCAGTTGGCGTTCCCAAACCTGTCGTAAATAAAACTACGTTTGAGCCGGAACCGACTAAAGCCGTTGTACATTCAACGTCATTTCCGGGGGTACATAATAAATTTAAGCCTGGTTCTTTGATGTATTCTGTAAAATCGAGGACGTCATTTATCGGTGATGAACCCCCTTTTTTAGCCGCTCCTGCAGATTTCATGGCATCAGTTATCAGTCCGTCTTTGATATTCCCCGGTGACGGGTTCATATCAAAACCTGAACCTGCAGCAACGACTGATTCTTCAAAATCTTTCATTAGCTGTAAAAATCTTTCGGCATCTTCTTCGTTCACACACCGGTTTACCAATTCCTGCTCTACTCCGCATAATTCGGGGAATTCTGAAAGAATGGTTGCCCCACCGATTCCTGCCATTAAATCTGATAATTGTCCTAAAACCGGATTGGCAGAAATTCCTGAAAAACCGTCTGAGCCACCACATTCCAATCCCAAAACCAATTTTGAAATTGGCGCCGGTTTTCTTTCAATTTCATTGGCTTTTTTGATGGCTTCGTAAGAATCTTTGATGATTCCGTTGAGCATTTCATCAACGGTTCCAGACTTTTGTTGTTCGTAAACGATGATCGGTTTTTTATTATTCGGACTTATTTTTTGCAATGCATCTGTAAAAATCTGAACCTGTAAATTCTGACAACCCAAACTCAAAACCGTTGCTCCGGCTACGTTCGGATTATTCACATAACCTGCCAATAACCTTCCCAATGCTTCCGCATCCTGACGAATACCGCCACAACCGCCTTGGTGCGTGATGAATTTAACTTCAATATTTTTAAAAACCCTTGAATCCTGATCTTCTTCAACAGCAGTTTCCGCTTCGGAATTATTGATTAATGATCTTAATAATAACTGATGTTTTGTTGCTTTTTCGAACAATAATTCTTTTTCAAAAATATCTTTTAAAATCTCAACATTTCTATTTTCACAAAAAACCAATGGAAAAAATAACCAAACGTTTTCTGTTCCGACCTGCCCGTCTTCACGGTGATAACCCATAAAAGTTTTATCTTTCCATTTATCAACATTCGGAGCAGTCCATGAAGTTGTTTCTGTTTTGCCTTCTACTTTTGCGCTTTGGTGCTTAACGTTTTCAGTTGTGATAACTTCTCCTTTCTGGATTCGCTTACTCGCTTTCCCGACTAAAACACCATACATAATAATCTCGTCTCCAATGGCAAGATCTTCGGTCACGAATTTGTGCTTCGCCTTGGTGTCTTTTATAATTTCATACGTAAGATCGTCCAAAGTAACAGTTTCTCCCTGCGTCAGATCAACCAATGCCACTGCTACATTATCTTTGGGATTTACTTTCAGTACTTTCTTTTGCATCATTTTTTAAGAATAAAATTGTATAAAGTTGTGATATGCAGTTTCGATATCATTATGGTCAATTTCCCACAATGTCTTTGCTACTGCAGACTTCAAGCCGATAACCTTGGTAAGGTCTGTGTCCCAGAAAGTGGTTTCGCTTAACGCCAATTCTGCGACTTTTTCATAATCTTCGTTTACCCAGATTTCCTTGAATCTAGCAACAATCGCTTCTTCATCATTTATCGGAAGAGATTTTTCACCAAAATTCCCTTGATAGAATCTGATTAAACTTGCCAATGAAAAGGTTAAATTAAGCGGTAATTTTTGGTTAATTTCAACATATTTTATCAGGCTCGGAAGAATTCTCACTTTAAATTTAGATACAAAATACAGTGCAATACTTGCCTGATAATGTTTGATAAAAGGATTTCTGAACCGGTCGAAAACTTCTTCAGCAAAATCCTTTAATTCATTTTCATCTAAACCTAACGTCGGGTTTACTTCATTGAATATTGTTTCACTTAAAAACTGACCTAAAAACTGATCATCAATAGATTCCTTTACCGTTTCTTTTCCTGATAAAATAGCCGGAGCCAACATCAACGTATGACCACCATTCAAAATTCTCACTTTTCTTAAACGATATGGCTGAATATCATCAACAACCAAAATCTGCTCGTCAATTTTATCGAAAGGAATTCTTTCTTTTAGATTTGCCAGATCCTCAATCACAAAAAGCAAAAAGACTTCCGAAACCACCATCATTTGATCTTCATAATCTAACTGATCTTCATAGGTTTCTGCATCATCTTTCGGATAACCCGGAACGATCCTGTCTACCAATGTATTGTGGAAATAATTACTATGTTCAATCCATTGCACAAAGTTAGAATCTAAATTCCAAAGTTGGGCATATTTTAAGATAATTTCTTTTAAAGCAAATGCATTATCTTCAATTAATTCACAAGGAATAATTCTCAATCCTTTATCTTCTGCTCCATTGAAATGTTTGAATCTTTCGTGTAATAAAACCGTTAGTTTCGCAGGAAAATTCTTGTGCGGACCCGCATAATCATTTTCTGATTCATCATAAGCAATTCCTGTTTCTGTTGTATTGGAAAAGATAAATTCCAATTCTTCTTCTTTTGCCAACGCCAGGAATTCATCGTAATGTGTATAAGGATTAATTGATTTTTGAATCGCAGAAATCACTTGTTTTGTATCAATGATCTCTCCTTTTTTAATTCCTCTTGAGAAAAGAGTGTACAAATTATCCTGCTCTTCCAGTTTATAAACCGAACCACCCGGAGTTGGCTGTACATTTACAATTCCTGCATTAAATCCTGCTTCTTTATTTAATTTATCAATTACATAATCTGTGAATCCTCTCATGAAATTTCCGCCTCCAAACTGTACAATTTTGATCGGAAGTTTTTCCTGAAAACCTATTAATTCACGATTTAATTTCTGTTTTGTCTGATTTTCCATCTTTTTTTAACTCGATGATTTTATTTTTAACGCAAAGTTTTTTTGACTACTAACTGTTTTTAAGTTCGCAAAGGTGTTTCACTTAACTAAGACTACTATAAAATCTTTGGATCTATTTTCGTTTAATCAAACCTTCAAGATTTTTGAAACCTTGAAGGTTTAGACTGATCTATTTATCTAATATTATTTACTGATCACTTTATATTTTGGAACTAATGCTTTCATTACGGTCCATGCAATTAAATACGCCACTGCACAGATCGAAAAAATAATCATGTAACCTTTATCAATTCCGTCTGAAATTACGGCTCCTGATTTTTCTAATTGTTCAAAAAAACCTTCCGGCAAACGTTCGTTGATATATTGCGGATATTTTTCCAACAATGGAATTCCGTCAACCGTTGTCCATGCTTTATGAGCATGATCAAACAATAAGCCAGAAGATTTATTGATTAAAAATGATCCGATTCCTCCTGCCATTCCGCCAATTCCAGTGATCGTTGCAATCGCTTTTTTAGGAAACATATCGCCAACCGTCGAGAAAATATTTGCCGACCAAGCCTGATGTGCTGCTCCTGCAATCCCGATAATTAATACAGGAATCCAATACGTAATCTTTCCTAAAGGCTGTGCTAAAAGTGCTAATAAAGGGAAAAATGCAAAAATTAACATCGCTTTCATTCTTCCTGTATAGGCGTTCATTCCTCTTTTTTCAACGAAATATTTTGGAAGCCAGCCGCCGATAATCGACAATAAAGTGATCATATAAAGGACGAATAATGGTAATGCACTTTGCGTGGAATCCATTTTGTAAACCGAACTTAAATAAGCAGGTGTCCAGAATAAAAAGAACCACCAAACTCCGTCTGTCATGAATTTCCCGAACGCAAATGCCCAAGTCTGTCTGTAGCTGAAACATTCTTTGAATGTAAATACTTTTTCAGGAACAGAAGTGTCTTCATTGGGAAGATCGTCCTGATCCTGATTGATATAGGTTAATTCATGTTCGTTAACTCTCTTATGTAAATGTGGTTTTTTGTAAACAAATACCCAAAGTCCCATCCATACAAATCCTAAAGCACCAATAATGATAAATGCCCATTCCCAACCCATTGATTTTGCAATAAAAGGGATAGTAAGTGGTGCTGCCAAAGCTCCAACTGTTGCTCCTGCATTCCAGATACTTGTAGAAAATGCTCTGTCTTTTTTAGGGAAATATTCCGCCGTAGTTTTAATAGCTGCCGGGAAATTTCCTGCTTCACCAATTGCCAATACGAAACGTGCAAAAATGAACAGCGTAACACTCGTACTGATGATGGCAGATGTATTGGAAACAGTAGAAATAAATTCTTTTGAACCATGAAAGCCAGCTAACCAGTTTCCGGTAAGAATCCCTGATGTGGCAATTCCGCAGAATGCATGTAAAACCGCACCAATAGACCAAATCCCGATTGCCCAAAGGAAACCTTTTTTAGTATCCATCCAATCCACAAACTTTCCTGCGAAAAGCATTCCTATCGCATAAAATATAGAAAACAATGCAGTGATGTTTCCGTAATCGTTGTTATTCCAGTGAAATTCTGGTGCGATAAAGTCTTTCCACGTTAATGACAACACCTGACGATCCAAATAATTGATCGTAGTAGCGAGAAATAACAGAAGACATATCGTCCATCTGTAGGTAGTCGGTTTAAGAGATTTAACTGAACTCATATTACTATTCAGAATTTAGTTATTGTTTAAAGTCTGAACAATTTCCAGCACTTTTTTAGTTTCATTTTCTATCGTTGTATAGTCTTTAGCAAGCATTAATTCTTTACTCACCAATTTGCTCCCCATTCCTACGGCAGAAACACCGGCTTTGAACCAGCTTTCAATACTTTCTTTGGTCGTATCAACACCACCGGTCGGCATAAATTTCAGGTTCGGAAAAACATCTTTGATCGCGCTCATAAATCCGGTTCCTAAAGCATTTCCGGGAAATAATTTAACGAAAGTTACGCCTGAATTTTCAGCTTCAATAATTTCTGTCGGCGTCATACAACCCGGACTGTATAACAAATCTTTTGGAATCAAAAATTCTGCAACTTCCGCCACAAAACCCGGACTGATAAAGAAATCTGCACCTGCTTTATAATATTCTTCAGCTTGTTGTACATTTTTTATTGTTCCGATTCCCAAAAGCATTTCCGGCATTTCTGCGTTACGAATTTCTACCATCTTCGTGAAATTACTCAACGCAGCTTCACCACGGCTTGTATATTCTACCGCACGGATTCCTGCTTTGTAAAGTGATCTCAATATTTCTAAAGTTACTGTCTCATCAGCATTATAATATAGAGGTAAAACCCCTTGGTTGATAATGGTATTTGTAACCGATTGAATTTTTGTCATTTTAGTTAATTATTTTGTTTGAAAATAATCTTTGATGGAATTTAATCCATCCTTTAGTATGCTGTACCTTCAAGATTTTTATCTTAATCTTTCATTTTTAACGCAAAGGGCAAATATTCTAGTTTTAGCTGTAAGCGAGTTGCTAAAAGCCAATCATCAGAAGCAAATTATCTTTTTATTCTTCCTCCTGAATCTCCGTTCATCACTTCCAGAATATCTTCTGCGCTGCTGTAATTGATATCACCTAAGATGGTGTGTTTAATGGCGCAGGCTGCGTTGGCAAATTTTAATGCTTTTTCGTCATCAAAATTGATTAAACCATAAATCAAACCTGCTGCAAAAGCATCGCCTGTCCCGATTCTGTCGACTACAGGATTCACTTCCAAAAGCTCGGTTTCAAAATAATTATCTTCAATCAAAGCTCTTCCCTGCGTCTGCTGAGAACTTGCCGTAACACCGATTCTTATTTTGTCAAAAACCTTATGAATAGAAGGAATTTGTTGTTTTAATTCTTTACAAGCTTCGATGAAACCTTTTTTATCTGATGAAAACTGAGTTCCGAGAATTTCATTAATTTCATTGACTCCACCGATGAAAATCGTTGAATATGAAACCAATTCTTTCAAAACCTCATTCCCGTTTTTGCCATATTTCCAAAGGTTGGAGCGGTAAGCCGGGTCTGATGTAACTTCAATTCCCAATTCACGGGCTGTTTGTAAACCTTCTTTCAAACTTTCATAAGCCGATTCTGAAATTCCGGGACTGATACCTGTCCAGTGGAAATATTTGCAGCCTTCAAGGGCTTTTTTCCAGTCGATTTGTTCAGATTTAATGTTTGCAAAAGAACCGTTTAATCTGTTGTAAGCAATTCTGCTGGCACGAACTGATGAACCCATTTCCAAAAAATACAAACCTAAAGGATGTTCATTTTTGTTGATGAAAGTTGTGTCAATTCCGAAACTTTTGATGAAAGAAACCGCCGATTCACCCACAAAATCATCAGAAACGCTGCTGATATGTCTCACGTCACAACCCATTGTTGCCAATGAAGATGCTACATTAAGCTCTGTTCCGCCGAAAAAGAATTCCATTTTGTGGCTTTGCTTCATGGTTCTGTTTCCAGGTGGCGAAAGTCGCATGATGACTTCTCCGAATGTGACTATTTTGTTACTCATTGTTTTAATTAATGATCATTTAAGTTTTAAAAGATCTGCTTTTATTTAACGCAAAGTGCGCAAAGTTTTTTTTAACTACTAACTGTTTTTAAGTTTGCAAAGGCGTTTCACTCAGCCAAGATCTCAAAGACTTTTTAAGTAGAAAAAATTACAGATTTTTTTAACCATTAAGATTTATTTAAGGAGTTTAGAAAAGTTAAGGTTGACTTTGCCTTCAGATATTTAAATCAATTTGATTTTCTTAATTCACCTTAACCTCTTAAACTTCCTTAATGGTTTAAATTTTATTTTTATCTCTCGCAGATTTAGCAAATTTTGCAGATGATTATGTTTTAAAAGATTTGCGTAATCAGCTAAATCTGCGAGAGTTTTTTTATTTAATTTGAAATTTAAAAATCAAAATAATTTTTAGCATTATGATAACAAATGTCTGATACTGTTTTACCAATCAGCTCAATATCATCTGGTAATTCACCGTTTTTCATCTCTTCACCGAAAAGATTACACAATACTCTTCTGAAATATTCGTGTCTCGGATAAGAAAGGAAACTCCTGGAATCCGTCAGCATTCCAACGAAACAGCTGATTAATCCCATATTTGAAAGGGCATTCATCTGCTTGATCATTCCGTCTTTCTGGTCAAGGAACCACCATCCTGAACCGAACTGCACTTTTCCTTTGATGCTTCCATCGTTGAAATTCCCGATCATTGTTGCGAAAATCTCATTATCGGCAGGATTTAAGTTATATAAAATGGTTTTCGTTAATTTATCTTTTCCGTCCAGTGTATTTAAAAATTTAGACAGCGTTTCAGCCTGAACGAAGTCACCGATGGAATCCCAACCCGTGTCCGGACCAAGAATTCTGTGCATTCTTTCATTATTATTTCTCAGCGCTCCCAAATGGAACTGCTGAACCCAACCGAACTTGTGATAAGCTTCGCCTAAGAACAATAAAATTGCTGTTTTAAACTGGTTAACCTGCTTTTCAGCAATCACTTTTCCTGAAATTTTATCATTGAAAATAGCATTAATTTCTGCTTCTGTCGCTTCTTCAAAAGAAATATTGTTCAATCCGTGGTCGCACAATCTGCATCCATTTTCGTGGAAATATTCAATTCTTTTCAATAAAGCATCACACAATGTCTGATAAGAATTAATTTCAATTCCGGCCGATTCGCCCAATTTTGAAATATAATCTGCGAAGTTGTGGTTTTCAATCAAAATCGCTTTATCGGGACGGAAAGCGGTGCTCACTTTAATGCTGAAATCACTTTTTGCCAAATCCTGATGATAGTTCAAAATATCTGTAGGATCTTCCGTTGTGCACAGAGATTCTACATTCATCATTTTCAATAAACCTCTTGTCGATTTTTCAGGCGTCTGAAGCTGAGCGGTGATGTTTTCGTAAATTTCTGATGCATTATCAGCATTTAACAATTCATCAATCCCAAAATATCTTTTTAATTCTAAATGCGTCCAGTGATACAAAGGATTTCTCAATGTATAAGGAACTGTTTTAGCCCAAGCTTCAAATTTTTCTTTATCTGAAGCATCTCCCGTGATGAATTTTTCGTTAACTCCCATGGTACGCATGGCTCTCCATTTGTAATGGTCGCCGGCAATCCAAACCTTTGATATATTTTCGAAAACGGTGTCTTCAGCAATATCTTTGGGAATCAAATGATTATGATAATCAATGATGGGTTGTTTTTCCGCGTATTTGAAATATAATTCTTCGGCGTATTTATTTTGTAATAAAAATTGATCTGTAATAAAAGGTTTCATTCTAATCTAATTCTGTTGTTATTCATTAGCAGGTTTTCCGATGGTCGCTAAAATTCCGCCATCAACGTAAATAATCTGTCCGTTGATAAATCTGCTTGCATCCGAAGCCAGGAAAATAGCCGTTCCGGCAAGATCTTCGGGATTTCCCCATCTTCCTTCCGGAGTTCTGCTGATGATAAAATCGTTGAAAGGATGTCCATCCACTCGAATCGGTTCTGTTTGAGAAGTTGCAAAATATCCTGGACCGATTCCGTTCACCTGAATATTATATTTTGCCCATTCTGTTGCCAGATTTTTGGTAAGCATTTTCAGACCGCCTTTTGCAGAAGCATACGCCACTACATTGTCACGTCCCAGCTCGCTCATCATCGAGCAAATGTTGATGATCTTTCCGGATCTTCTTTTGATCATATGTTTGCCGACTAATTTCGACATGATAAAAGGTCCTGTAAGATCCACATCGATTACTTTTCTAAAGTCTTCAACTTCCATCTCAATTGCGGGAACACGTTTGATGATTCCTGCGTTGTTGACAAGGATGTCTATTTTTCCGTGAGTGGCTTCCATTAAAGCTACTTTCTGAGTGGCTTCCAGCTCGTCTGTTACGTCAAAAAGATAACCGGTTGCTTTGTATCCTTTACCGTGATAATAGTTTAAAGCTTCCTCTAATTTTGACGGTGTCGTACTTGTAATAGCCAGTTCAGCACCTGCAGCGGCAAGACCTTCTGCCATTGCCATTCCCAATCCGTGAGTACCGCCTGTAACGACCGCTACTTTACCGGATAAATCAAATAAATTCATTAGAAAGATTACTTTAGTTCGTTAGTCTTGATACCGTCCATATCACCGTAGTCCATATTTTCCCCGGCCATACCCCAGATAAAAGTATAATTAGAAGTCCCTACCCCTGAGTGGATAGACCATTCCGGAGACAGTACTGCTTGACGGTTCTGCATAAAAATATGACGCGTTTCCTGAGGCTGTCCTAAGAAATGACTGATCGTCTGCCCTTCTTCCAAATCGAAATAGAAATAAGCTTCCATTCTTCTTGTATGGGTATGTGAAGGCATTGTATTCCAAACACTTCCGGGATGCAGTTCTGTCATTCCCATTTGTAATTGACACGTTTCAAGGACAGAATTAACAATCAGTTTGTTGATCGTACGCTTATTAGCGTATTTTTCTTCTCCTAATTCTACAATTTCGGCTTCGTTTTTCGTGATCTTTTTTGTGGGATACGTATGATGTGCCGGAGCTGAATTGATGTAAAAATAAGGTTGTGCATCACCAGATTTTTCAAAAATTACTTCTTTTGCCCCTTTACCGATGTATAAAGCTTCTTTGTTGGCAAGCTCATATACTTCGCCGTCTATCGTTACTTTTCCGGCACCGCCAACATTGATAATTCCCAATTCTCTCCTGTCAAGGAAATTCTCGGCTTTCAAATCGTCTGTTGGTTCCAGTTTCAAAGCTTTTGCTGAAGGCATTACACCTCCTACAATCAGCCTATCATACATAGTATAGACTAATTTTATCTTATCTTCATTAAATAAATCATTGATTAGAAACTCCCTCCTAAGATCTTCAGTAGTGTATTTTTTTGCATCTTCAGGATGGTGGGAGTAACGAAATTCTGATTGTGTCATACTGCTTGGTTTTTATACTTTCATTTTGCGGTTTTATCAAAACCTGTTAAACATTGTGTAATCGATTGCATAAAATTACACTAAAATTTTGTAGAAATACTTGTTGCTAAATATATAATTATTCTTCAATTAGTTAATAAAAAATTAATATTAAATTATAAAATCCTGAATTACAATTAAATAAAATTAAAATTGAGAAGATTTTGAGAAGCAATTAATGGAAATCATGCCGATCATATTAACCAAAATTAATACTAAAATGATGTTTAATTATAAAATCATGCCAAAAAACAATAACAGAAAATTAATATTGATTTGGTAAAAATATATTAAAACTACTCTACATATTGTATACAATGATAATAATTAATATCAAGTTTAAAATTGAGTTAAAATATTATCCTTAAAATATGACAAAAATCAGAAAAGTTGATCCTGACTGTCATTTTCGGGAAGTTTTTAAGAGCAAAAAAAGATAAATTTTAAGCAAATTTTAAGTTTTAAATTAATAAATTTTAAAAAATTATTCTTTTTACAAAAATAATCAAAGTATTTTTTAAATTATTAATTAACTAATTTCCAATATTTTAAATTAATAGAACAGTTCATATTTTGTAAATACATCCATTCCGAAATAATCAAATTAATGAAAAAATAATATTTTTTTCTTTGCGTATTGAAAAATAATATTAGTTTAGAAGCCAAGATATTTATTATGAAAATTTACGCAATCGATTGCACTATAAAATGTGTAAATCTTTCAGAAAATATTTACCACTAAAAAGACAGTAGAATACTTACAAATCCACACAAGACAAACGATTGAAAAAAAAGCTTTCAACCAAAATTAAAACTATAAGGATACAAAATGGATAAAAAAGTACAATCAATAAAGTGGTTATATATAACTTTCTTTTTATTTCCTGTCCTGGCCATGGCTCAAGAAAAGGAGACACAAAAGGATAAAAATACCAATATCGATGAAGTGGTATTGGTAGGCTATTCAAAAGTTTCCAAAAAAGATGTTACCAATGCCGTTGGCTCAGTAAAAGCTGATGAAGTGAAAGATATGCCAGTAAACAGTGCTGCAGAAGCAATCCAAGGCAGAGTTGCGGGGGTGCAGATCATGGCAAGTGAAGGGTCTCCCGGCGCTGAGGTAGAAATAAAAGTGAGAGGGGGTACATCGATTACACAAAGTAATGCTCCGCTATATATTGTAGACGGGATTCAGATGGACAATGCACTTACTGTTATTTCTCCCAAAGAAATTGAATCAATCGAAGTATTAAAAGACGCCGCTTCTACCTCTATCTACGGATCGAGAGGAGCCAACGGAGTTGTTTTGATCACTACGAAAGGAGGCCGTAAAAAAGCGGCAACAACCATCAATTACAGCGGATATACCGGTGTACGAAAAATTACGAACACCATTCCTGTGCTTGATCCTTACCAATTTGTAATGTATCAGTATGAACTTTACAATAAAGGAGGAGATTTGGCTGACCAGACAACATTCAGCACAAGATACGGTACGTTTGATGAATTGGCTTCAAAATATGGAAATATCAAGAAAAGAGAATGGCAAGACGAGCTTTTCGGAAAAGAAGCTTTCAACTTTACGCATAACTTAAGCTTAACAGGAGGTTCAGACAAATCTGCATTCTCATTAACTCTGAATCATGTAGAAGAAGATGGAATTATGCTAAACTCCGGTTTCCGAAGAAGCATGGCCAATTTTAAGTATGATTTTGATATTTCTAAAAAATTAAAAGTCGGATTCAATGCAAGGTACAGCCGCCAGCTGATTTCCGGAGCAGGAACTTCCGCTTCAGGTTCTCAGGGAACAAACAGACTAAGAAATGCAGTACGATACCAGCCTTTTGAAGGAGGAAGCAATGTTCCGGTCGATGATTTCGATCCTAATTATTCAACACTAACCAATCTCGTTAACCCACTTATTCTAAATGATAATGAGGTAAAAGAAAACAGAACCAACGATTTATTATTAAATGGATATTTGAATTATAATATCACAAAGGATTTAACATTCCGGAGTGTAATCGGTTACGTTCAAAGGGATAATGCTGTAAATCAGTTTTGGGGAACCGTAACGAGTGACGCGAGAGCCAACAACAATCAGCCGATCGTTCAATTAACAAGGTCTCAATCAAGAAGAATCACTAATACCAATACTTTAAATTATACCAAGAAATTCGGAAATCATAAACTTGATTTATTGGTTGGTGAAGAAACCGTACAGACAGACGGAGAAACTTCAAATACTTATACAAAATGGCTTCCCATTTCTATCAGTGCGAATGAAGCTTTTGCCAATATTCAGTCTGCAATTCCACCATCAGGAATGATTCAGGATGCACCTAGAACAGCTGCCCTGCCACCGGACAGACTGCTTTCTTTCTTCGGCAGAGCCAACTATATTTTTGCCAACAAATATATTGTAACAGCTTCCCTGAGAGCCGATGCTTCCAATGTTTTCGGACCTGGAAACAGATGGGGAACCTTCCCTGCGGTATCGGTAGCATGGAAACTTAAAGAAGAAAACTTCTTTAAAAATAAAGAATGGCTGGAAGAGCTTAAACTCCGTTTCGGATATGGTCTGGCAGGGAACAACAGAATTCCGGCGTACCTGTATGATACCTATTTTACGACTTCTACAGATTTCGGTTATACTTTCGGAAGTGGTGTAACGCCGGGTGCAACTACAGGAAACACGCTGGCAAACAAAAATGTAACCTGGGAAGCTACAGTTTCCAAAAACTTAGGACTGGATTTCGGATTCTTCAACGGAAGATTATATGGAAGTGTAGATGGATATATTACAGATACAAAAGATCTTTTGGTATTGGCAAAAATCCCTCAGACATCAGGGTACGAATATCAGTATCAAAACTCAGGGAAAACACAGAACAAAGGGATCGAAGTTTCATTGGGAGGGATTATCGTAAACAAAGAAAACTTTACATGGAAGACAGATTTCAACATATCAACTAACAGAAATATTATCAAAAGCTTAGGATCAGGTGTTTCGGCAGGCAATGATTATTACCTTGTAGCTTCAGGATGGGTAAACAATTTATATGATTTCATTGCTAAAGTTGGTAATTCCGTAGGAACTTACTACGGATATGAAACAGAAGGAAGATATGAAATCGGTGATTTTGATTTTAACCCGACCACTCAGGCTTATACTTTAAAAGCCGGTGTACCCAATGCAAGTGCTGTTGCAAATGGTTCAAAGCCAATTCAGCCGGGAGATCTTAAATTAAGAGATTTAAATGGCGACGGACAGATCACAACAGCCGATCAGACAGAATTGGGAAGCGCCCAGCCGAAATTCTACGGAGGCTTCAACCAGACTTTCAGATACAAAAACTGGGATATGAGCTTATTCTTCAATTTCTCTGTCGGAAATAAAGTTTATAATGCCAATAAAATCGAATTTACCACCCAATATTTATACCGAGACAACAATATGGCTGCAGAAGTGGCAGACCGATGGAGATGGTTTGACAATAGCGGCATAAAAGTTACAGACCCTACTGCCCTCGCTGCATTGAACGCCAATACAACGATGTGGACACCGCCACAAGGAAGCTACATTCTGCATTCTTATGCGATTGAAGATGGTTCTTTCTTAAGGTTAAATAATGTAACAATAGGCTATAGCCTTCCAAAAGGCTCATTAGAAATGCTGGGCATCAAGAATTTCAGACTGTATGCAACCGTAAATAATTTATTTACAATCACCGGTTACGACGGTTACGATCCGGAAGCAAGTACGAGAAGAAACCCTTTGACTCCGGGAGTGGATTACGCTGCATATCCTAGAAGCAGATTTATTTTAACAGGTCTTGACATAACCTTTTAATTAAACTTAAACATGAAAAAAACAATAATTATATTAAGCTGCATCCTTTCGCTTACCACTATCAACTCATGCAGCGATTACCTGGATCCGGAAAATCTTTCAAGTGTCGCGGAAGCACAGCAATTCGACAGCACTTCAGATACTTTCACAGCATTGGTAGGGGTTTACAGCCAGTTGGCAGGTGATGACGGGTACGGACAGAGATTAGCTTTAATTTATCCTCATTCCAGCGACGACTTCAGGACTTCAGGAGACTACAACTGTAATGACAGAAGAGGACTCTCGACTTTCGGAGCCTGCCCTACCAATACAGAATTAAACAAACCTTTCTTAAAATTATATTCAGGAATCGAAAGAGCAAATCTTTGCATTAAAAACATTCCCCTTTCTCCGGTTTATAAGACGGGTTCCGATGCCGATAAGAAATTAATGGACCGTTATCTTGGTGAAGCATTAACATTAAGAGCTCAGTTTTACTATGAATTAATAAGAAACTGGGGCGATATCCCTTTCCAGGACAAACCATCTGCAGATTACGACAATCTTTATCTTCCAAAAACGGACAGAGATGTTATTTATGAAAAAATCATTGCAGATTTGGCCCAGGCTTCAGCTTTAGTTCCATGGAGATCAGAAGGAAGCACTACAAATGCCCGGATTTCTAAAGGTTTTGTTAAAGGTTTAAGAGCCAGAATCGCATTGGCAAGAGCAGGATATTCATTAAGAAGAAGTCCACAGCAGATGGCAAAGGGCTCAAATCCTCAAACCTATTATCAGATTGCCTATGACGAATGTAAAGACATCATGAACCATTCCGGCGAACATAGCTTAAACCCAAGCTATGAAGCAGTTTTCAGAGCTTTGCACACGAATACGCAGGACGCAACCAACGAAATCATTTTCTGTGTGGGAGCTTTCGGGGGTAATGCAAGAACTGACAGTAAAATCGGTTATTACAACGGCTTAAAGCACGATGACAATTCCAGCTGGAAAGGTGGCGGTGGAATCAATGCACTTCCTGTTTACTTCTACGAGTTTACTAAATATGATTTAAGAAGAGACATGAACGTAGGAATTTTTAAAGTAAACAACTCCAATCAGGCGGAAATTGTGAATGCCATTTCTTTCACAGATTCAAAATACAGAAAATCCTGGACGAATATTACGGGGCCTTCACAAAACCTTGCGGTTGACTGGCCATTGCTTCGTTTTTCTGATGTTTTACTGATGTTTGCAGAAGCAGATAATGAACTTCACTCCGCACCTTCTGCGGAAGCCATCAATGCCGTAAAACTTGTGAGAAACAGAGCTTACACCGGGAATTTAGGACAGGTTGGGACAATTCCTACAGATAAAGTAGGATTCTTCAATTATATTGTTCAGGAAAGATTATTGGAGCTGGGCTGTGAGGGTATCAGAAAATATGATCTGATCCGTTGGAATTTATTAGACTCAAAAATTACGGAAACAAGGCAAAAATTGACAGCTTTCGTCAACGGAACCGGGCAATATGCAAACGTACCATTGAATCTTTACTATAAAAAATCGGTTTACGATCCTACAAAATCTGCCCAGCAAAATGTCAACGATATTGATATTTTCTTCACCGGCTCCGACAAATCCCAGGTATTTTACATGCCTTCTCAGGATGCGACCCCGGCAGGTTATACGAAGATTGCATGGAGAGCAGCTGTTTTACCAACATACATCAGTGATCCGGTAAAAGGTTTTGCGCAATATTTCCAATCTAATAAAAGAGAATTATTGCCAATTTACAGTGATATCATCCAATCAAATTACAATCTTACACAAGATTACGGTTATTAGATAAAAAGTTTCATATTCATATCAAAGAAATACAGGCTTCCTCCCACAAAGAGAAGTCTGTATTTTAACTCAAAATTTATTTAATGAAAACTTCAACTTTTATTAAAAATTTTAAAATATTTTCAGTTTTTTCGATGGTATTATTAAACCTTCTTTCTTTTAAAACCAATGATAAAATAATCGTGGTTTCAAAAGACGGAAATGGCAACTTTACCACGGTACAGCAAGCTATTGATGCCGTTGAAAATGGTTCTTCCACAAGAACTAAAATTTTAATTAAAGCCGGAGTTTACAAAGAAAAAATCACCGTTCCCGAAACAAAAGGAGCCATTTTGATAGAAGGAGAACATCCTGAAAATACGATCATTACTTACGATGATTTTGCTTCAAAAAAGAATTCGGAAGGCAAAGATATCGGAACAACAAATTCTTCCACTATTTTCATTTATTCAAATGATTTTACGGCAAAAAATATTTCGTTTGAAAACAGTTCAGGAAGAGTCGGACAAGCCGTTGCGGTTTTAACTTCCGGTGACAGAATTGCTTTTGAAAACTGCAAATTCTTAGGGAATCAGGATACTTTGTATTTAAAAGGAGCTCAGGATTTAGCAGATAAAACAAAACCTTCAAGAAATTATTTTAAAAACTGTTATATCGAAGGCACAACCGACTACATTTTCGGAGCCGGAACCGCCGTTTTTGAAAACTGCACGATCTATTCTAAAGAAACAGCAAGCTACGTCACAGCCGCTTCTACTCCACAGGAAAGCGAATTTGGATTTATTTTTATTCAGTCTGAAATTATTGGAAATGCAAAGGAAAATTCAGTCTATTTAGGAAGACCCTGGAGGCCTTTTGCAAAGACGGTGTACATCGATTGCGAAATGAATTCAAGCATAAAACAAGAAGGATGGCACAACTGGAGCAAACCTGATGCGGAAAAAACAACTTTTTATGGAGAATTTAATTCAAAAGGCACAGGAGCAAATGTGGCAAAAAGAGTTTCCTGGTCACATCAATTAACAAAAGAAGAAAGCAAAAAATATACAACACAAAATATCCTCAAAGGAAATGACAACTGGAATCCGAAAAAAAGTTTAAAATAAATTTTAAGATTAAAAATCATCATCAAAAAGAATTTTAAATCATGAAAAAACACTTCACAAAAATAATGACGATAGGGATTTTATGCGGAAGTCTGGCTTTTGTTGAAGCTCAAAATGTCCTAAGTTTTCCCGGTGCAGAAGGTTTTGGAAGATATACAACCGGCGGTCGTGGAGGAAAGGTTTATGTTGTTGATAAATTGACGGATGACGGCTCAGAAGGCACTTTAAGATATGCTCTAGATCAAAAAGGACCGAGATATATTGTTTTTAAAACCGGCGGAACAATTTACTTGGAATCACCGTTAAAAATAAAAGAAGGCAATGTCACCATTGCCGGACAAACCGCTGCCGGAGATGGAATTACCGTTGCCAATTATGAAACTTTTGTAGGTGCAGACAACGTGATTATTCGCTACATGAGATTCAGAATGGGTGATCATAAAAAATATGAAGGTGATGCTTTGGGTGCCAGGTTTATAAAAAATTTAATTATTGATCATTGCTCGATGAGCTGGTCTACAGACGAGACGGTTTCCATTTATGTTAATGAAAACACAACGCTTCAATGGTGCGTAATTGCAGAAAGTTTGAGAAATTCTTTCCATAAGAAAGGTCCTCACGGTTACGGCGGAATTGCAGGCGGAAAATTTGCGTCTTTTCATCATAATATGTACGCTCACCATGACAGCAGAAATCCCAGATTAGGAGAATATGCGGGAAGTAAATTTGCATTAACTGATCTTACCGATTTCAGGAATAATGTGATTTATAATTGGGGACACAATAATGTGTACGGCGGTGAAGGAATGAACGTGAATATCGTCAATAATTACTATAAACCCGGCCCCGTAACCACCACAAAAAAGAGAATTGTTGCCATCGATAAAAACGGAAAACCGGAAGCTGAAGTGTACAACATCTGGGGGAAATATTACATCAACGGAAATGTTATAGAAGGAAACCCGGAAATCACGAAGGATAACTGGACGGAAGGTGTTTTCGGTCAAATGAAAGCTTATAATTTGACAGATAAGGATAAAAGTTTCATAAAGCTCAATCAGCCACATGATATTCAGAGCAATGTCATCACCCATTCTGCAAAAGAAGCGTATGAGAAAATTTTACAGATCGGCGGAGCAAGTTTAGTGAGAGATGCTGTTGATCTCCATGTGTTGAAAGATGTCAAAAACGGAAGTTTTACCTACAAAGGTTCAAAAGGAAGCACCAACGGCATCATCGATTCACAAAATGATGTCGGCGGATTTCCAAAATTGGACGAAGGAAAGCCACTACCCGACTCAGACAACGACGGAATGCCTGATGAATGGGAAATTAAGCATCAATTAAATCCAAAAGTGGCCAATGCCAACGGAAGGGATTTAGATAAAAACTACGATAATATTGAAGTGTATTTTAATGATATTGTTAAAACAATAACCGAAAAACAATTCTAATAACCATGAAAACCCTTGTTAAATTCGGTAAAAAATAATCAACTTTAAAGTTTAAAATCATGAATTTCATTAACAAAAACATAAAAGCATATGCTGTTGCAATTTTAGGTTCAGGAATGTTCTTAGCATGCGCTCAAACAAAATCTGTAGCATCAAAACCTGCAACAGAAACTTCAAAATCCGGAAAAATTGTTCCAACCAATCTGAAATGGTCTGAAAGAATGTTACTTTCCGAAATGCACCGTTTCCCGGAATCATGGATGCTCGATTTCAGCAAGAGCCCGAAATGGACTTATCCATCAGCAATTGTACTGGATGGAGCAGAAAAACTATACGCAAAAACAGGCAAAAAAGAATATTACGACTACGTAAGCAGCTTTGGAGAGAAATTGGTACAGGAAGATGGCACCATTCTTACCTATGAATTGGACAAATACAACATCGACCTTCTAAACAGCGGAAATGTACTTCTTTATCTGTATGAAAAAGAGAAAAAAGAAAAATACTTAAAGGCTTTACAAACGCTTCGTTCGCAAATCGACGGGCAACCGAGAACTTCTGAAGGCGGTTTCTGGCATAAGAAAATCTACCCTAACCAAATGTGGCTGGATGGCTTGTACATGGGACAGCCTTTTTACACCCATTACACCAAATATTTTTCAAAAGGTGCCGATGCAGACAAGGCTTACGATGATATTATCAACCAATTTGATTTAATTCAAAAGCATCTTTTAGATAAAAAAACAGGATTACTATACCATGCCTGGGACGAAAGTAAAGAGCAGGCCTGGGCAAATAAAGAAACGGGACAATCCCCAAATTTCTGGTCAAGAGCAATGGGTTGGTACGGAATGGCGATGGTTGATGTGCTAGATTATTTACCGCAAAATCATCCGGGAAGAGCAAAATTAATTTCTTATATAAAATCTTATACCGATGCTTTAATTAAAATTCAGGACAAAGAAACCGGGCTTTGGTATCAGGTTTTGGATAAAGGCGGCGAAAAAGGAAATTATCTGGAAGCAACGGGTTCATCGATGTTTGTTTACACGATGATCAAGTCTGTCAACAACGGATATTTACCAAAATCTTATAAAGCAGCTGCCAAAAAAGGTTATGACGGGATCATTAAAAATTTAATTACCGTCGATGAAAATGGCGTAGTAAATTTAAATAAATGCTGTGCAGTGGCAGGTCTGGGCGGAAAACCTTACAGAGACGGTTCGTATGAATATTATGTGAATGAAGAAATTCGTTCCAACGATGCCAAAGGAACAGGACCTTTCATCTTAGCGAGTTTAGAATTTGAGAAATAATTAAAGCTAAGACATTCACCCTTTGCTGAGTGAAATGCCCTTGCGGACAAAAAAATTTGCAGAATCAGTTAAAAAAGTCTTTGCGCCCTTTGCGTTAAAAATCTACTAAACAAAATAAATGAATCTGATTTAATGAAGACAAAAAATATTATAAATATACTTTCACTCACAGCCTTTTCGGTTGCATCAAATTATTTGAATGCACAGGAAAAAAACTATGTTTCTGAAGTATGGACAGCCGATCAGGGTAAAAATTACAGAAATCCCATTTTGTATGCAGATTATTCTGATCCGGATGCGATCCGTGTCGGTGAAGATTATTATATGACCGCTTCAAGTTTCAATGAAGCTCCGGGATTGCCTATACTCCATTCAAAAGATATGGTTAATTGGAAATTAGCGAATTATGCACTTCCAGATGTTCTTCCAAACGAACATTTTTCAACGCCAAAAAGAGGCGACGGAGTTTGGGCTCCAAGTATCAGATTTCATAAAGGTGAATTTTATATTTATTGGGGCGATCCCGATTTCGGAATTTATATGGTGAAAACCAAAGATCCGCTGGGAACCTGGGAAAAGCCCGTTTTGGTCATGGAAGGGAAAGGTTTGATCGATTCCTGTCCGTTCTGGGACGATGACGGAAATGCGTATTTAGTTCACGGTTGGGCGGGAAGCCGTGCAGGAGTGAAAAGTTTGCTTTCAGTAAATAAAATGAATCCGGAAGGAACAAAAGTTCTGGATAAAGGAGTTCATGTTTTCGACGGTCACGATGCACATCCAACTGTTGAAGGTCCTAAAATGTATAAAAGAAATGGCTATTACTACATTTTTGCACCTGCAGGCGGAGTCGCTACAGGATGGCAATTGGTGTTGAGATCAAAGAATATTTATGGTCCTTACGAAGAAAAAGTTGTACTCGAGCAAGGTTCGACGAAAATCAACGGACCTCACCAGGGAGCTTGGGTTGATACACCTTCCGGTGAAGATTGGTTTTATCATTTTCAGGATATTGATGCAGGCGGAAGAATCGTTCATTTACAACCGATGAAGTGGGAAAAAGACTGGCCAATTATCGGCATTGACAATAATAAAAATGGAATCGGTGAACCGGTTTTAAGCTATAAAAAACCAAACGTCGGACAATCCTACCCTATCGTAAATCCACCTGAAACGGATGAATTTGATGGCGAAAAATTAGGAGTCCAATGGCAATGGAGTGCGAATGAAAATATTGTCTGGTCATCCAAACTTCCCGGACAAAAATTTTTAAGATTATTTTCAATGAAAGTTCCTGAAGGTGAAAAAAACCTGTGGAATATTCCGAATTTATTAACTCAAAAATTCCCGGCTCCGAATTTTATAGCTTCCACAAAGGTTAAATTAACTCCGGAAGATGCCAAAGAAGGCAAAACCGCAGGACTTTTAGTGATGGGATTAGATCATGAATCCATTGTAATTACCAATAAACCGGACGGATTTTATTTACAGTTAAGAAGAGCCGAAAAAGCTGATAAAGGTGGTGAAGAAAAGGTTTTATTTGAAACAAAATTGAAAGGTAATGAAGCTTATTTAAAAGTAAATGTAAACGAACCGAATGGTTTATGCCAGTTTAGCTACAGTGAAAACGGGAAAAATTTCATCAAGGTTGGTAATGTATTTCAGGCAAAACCCGGAAAATGGATTGGTGCTAAAGTCGGCTTATACAGCATAAGCACAGCAAAAGCATCCCGTGGCGGATATGCAGATTTTGATTGGTTTAGAATTACTAAAAATTAATAATTCTTACCACAGATTACACAGATTTTCACAGATGTTTATGTAATATTTATAAGTTTAAAAACTATGCGCAATCATCTGTGAAAATCTGTGTAATCTGTGGGAGAAAAAAATAAATCAATGACAAAAAAAATATACCATATCGTTTCATTTTTATTCATTGTTTTGCTGTTGATTGCATGTCAATCACAAAACAATGCTCAAAGGGGAACTACAAAACGTAATAAAAAAGCCACGCATATTTATCTTATCGGCGACTCTACGATGGCGGATTATACGGGAAATTATGAACCCGAAAAAGATTATATGAAAGTCCGGTATCCAATTACAGGATGGGGACAGGTTTTTCAGCCGTTTTTTGTAAAAGACAGTTTGGCTTCTTTAAAACCTGCAATTACAACAGATTCTGTTGCCATTATCGACAGAGCGCATGGCGGAAGAAGTACGCGAACTTTTTTTCAGGAAGGAAGATGGAGATATGTGTATGAACATTTGCAGCCGAATGATTATGTTCTCATGCAGTTTGGTCACAATGACGGCTCAGAAAAGAATCCTGAACGTTATGTAAATATTGAAGGATATAAAGAATTTTTACGATTATTTGTAACGCAGACAAGACAAAAAGGTGGAAATCCAATTATTCTGACACCGGTTGCCAGAAATTACCCATGGAAAGACGGAAAACTCGAAAATGTACACGGAGAATATGGGCAAGCTCCAATTGATATTGCTAAAGAAATGAATGTTCCGTACATCGATTTAAACAAATTGTCCATGAACTATTTTACGAACAAAGGGCAAGATTTCACAACAAACCATTACTTCATGAATCTTCCGGAGAATGTGTATGAAGCCTATCCGAAAGGACAGAAAGATAACACCCATTTCCAGCCGGAAGGAGCGAAAGTCGTAGCCTCAATTGTTTATCAGGAATTTAAAAAATTAATTAAAACTCAACAAAAATAAAATGAAGAAGTCACTTAAAGTTATTGGTTTAGTAGCATTTATGCTGTTTTCAGGACACATACACGCTCAAAATCTGGATATTTATAAAAATATTGAGTTTAAAATGCCTCAGGTTTCAGAAACTTCTTTTGCAGCCAACACTGTTTCTATCACTCAGTACGGTGGAGTTTCGGGCGGAAATGTAAAAAATACAGAGGCTTTCAAAAAAGCAATCGATGATCTTTCTAAAAAAGGTGGCGGAAAATTAGTTGTTCCCCGTGGAATGTGGCTAACAGGACCAATCGAGTTAAAAAGCAACATTAATCTTCACGTAGAAGAAGGAGCATTTATCATATTTAGCAAAGACAAAAACGATTATCCTTTGGTTGACGTGAGTTTTGAAGGATTAGACACAATCCGTTGTCAATCCCCTATTTCCGCAAGAAATGCAACCAATATTGCGATCACGGGAAAAGGGGTAATCGATGGAAGCGGTGATGCCTGGAGAGCCATTAAAAAAGGAAAAGTATCTGAATCTGAATGGAAAGAAATTGTAAAATCCGGCGGAATTTTATCTTCAGACGGTAAAACCTGGTATCCTTCAGAAAGTTATAAAAAAGGATTTGAAAGCAGTTCAAATTTCAACGTTCCTGATAAAATTTCTAAGGAAGAGCTAAAATCGGTTAAAGATTTTCTTCGTCCCGTAATGGTAAGTTTGGTGGGTTGTGACAAAGTTTTGTTAGACGGTCCGACTTTCCAGAATTCTCCCGCGTGGAATCTTCACCCGTTGATGTGTTCTAATGTCATTTTAAGAAATCTTACCCTTAGAAATCCTTGGTTTTCTCAAAACGGTGACGGTGTAGATTTGGAATCCTGTAAAAATGTTTTAATCTACGATAACACGTTCGACGTTGGTGACGACGCGATTTGTATTAAATCAGGGAAAGATAAAGATGGCAGAAAAAGAAATATGCCGACAGAAAATGTGATCATTAAAAACAATGTTGTATATCACGGTCACGGAGGTTTTGTCATAGGAAGTGAAATGTCCGGAGGAGCGAGAAATATTCACGTTTCCGACTGTACTTTTATCGGAACAGACATCGGTTTACGTTTCAAAACTACCCGTGGAAGAGGTGGAATCGTAGAAAATATTTTCATTAAAAACATTGATATGATTAATATTCCGACTCAGGTAATTGGCTTTAATATGTTCTATGAAGGAGCTTCCCCGGTTTTGGAAGACGGACAGAAAAAAGAAGGCAACAAAGCACCGGAAAAGGTGTATCCCGTAACAGAAGAAACTCCTATTTTCAGAAATATTTTCTTTAAAAACATCAATGCGATTAATTCTTATGAAGCCATCACTTTGTTCGGTTTAGCAGAAATGAACCTTAAAAATATTGTGATTGAAGACTCTCAGTTTGACACAAAAAAGGCTCTAACAATCGTAGATGCAGACGGAATTCAATTAAAAAATGTTACATTAAAATATTCTGAGGGAACAGGAGCAACGGTTTACAACAGCAAAAACATCAACCTTTCAACGGTAAAATTTGAATCTCAAAACAAACCGTTTGTTAAGGTTTTAGGAAATAAATCGGGACCCATATTGTTACCTAAGGAAGTGGCAGATGATAAAGATGCATTTTCTCTTGCAACGGAAGTAGCGAAAAATTCAGTTAAATAATGTATCAATTGTTTAAACCATTAAGATAAATTAAGTGGTTAAGAATATTAAGTTGCCTTGCTTTAAAGATAAAAATCGGAATGATTTTATTAATTAAGCTTACATACTTAAATAATCTTAATGGTTCAAAATTTAAAAACTTGACAGCATGATTTTTAACAAAAAGCATACTTATATTTCTATTTTTTTAATGGGAGGAACAATAGCATTCGGCCAGATTCAACGGCCGAATGCAACTCCTTACACCAACGAAGCGACTTACGAGAAATTGAAGAAAAAACATCTTTTTATTACTCCGATTGACCGACAAGTTCCACAAAATATCAAAATTGATAAAGATGTAGAATATGCAAACATCAACGGAATATCTCTGAAAGCAGACGTCTATTATCCTCTTGGCAAATCCAAGAAACACCCCGGAATAGCAATGGTTCATGGTGGTGGCTGGATTTCAGGAAGCAAGGAAAATGAAAAATTCATGGCCATGGAATTGGCTTCAAAAGGTTATGTCGCCATCGCAGTCGGTTATCGGTTGGCTGATATTGCAAAATATCCCGCCGGAGTTGAAGATATTGAGGAAGCTATTAATTGGTTAAAGAAAAACAGAAAAAAATATTCTTTAGATCAAAATAAAATGGTGGTTTTAGGAGAATCTGCGGGTGCTCAGATCGCCACTTTGGTTGGCGTAAAGTCAAAGAATAAAATAAAGGCAATCATCAATATTGACGGAATTGTTTCGTTTATTCATCCTGAAGTTGAAGAAAGCACTTATGCTTCCTACTGGTTGGGCGGCGACAGAAATGTCAATTTAAAAAACTGGAAAGAAGCTTCCCCTTTGGAATATGTAGATAAAAATACACCTCCTACCCTTTTCATTAACAGTTCGCAACCTCGTTTTCATGCGGGTCGGGACGATATGATGAAGAAATTAAAGAATTATAATATTCCGACTGAATTTCATGAAATTAAAGATTCTCCGCATTCATTTTGGAGCGCAGAACCTTGGTTTACAGAAACATTGAATTATACTGTTGATTTTTTAAATAAAGTTTTGAAAAAAAATAAATAGTGCTTTTAAACGCAAAGATTTATAATTAAAAATGTTAAATTTTAAGGAGCAAAGAAAGCGATAAATCGCTGATGAAGCTTATGGCTAAAACGACCGCTTAATCAAAATCAATAAATTGATTTCATCTTAGCTCACTAAAAATAAATATAAAGAAAAACAAAACTTTGCGTTAAAAAATAATAAGTCAGTTTATGAAAAAATTATTCTTAATTATATTTATTTCGATTGCTAATTTTCTCTTAGCAGGAAATGATCCGTACGTTAGAATTACCGTTGCCAAAGACGGAAGCGGAGATTTCACATCAATTCAAAAAGCAATCAATTCTATAAGGGATTTGGGACCTGCGGAAGCTTTGGTTTTTATTAAATCCGGAACTTATAACGAAAAAGTTACAATCCCATCTTCAAAACATAAAATTACATTAGAAGGTGAAAATAAAGACAATACTATCATCTCCAACAACGATTTTTCAGGAAAAACTGATCCGTTTAATGAAAAAATGACAACATTCAATTCTTACACTTTACTGGTAATGGGTGATGATATAAAAATTAGCAATGTAACCATTCAAAATAGCTCGTGCAACGAAGGACAGGCAGTTTCTCTTCATGTGGAGGGTGACCGTTTTGTGATTAAAAATTCGAATATTCTGGGTTGTCAGGACACGATTTATTCTGCAACCAATCATAGCAGACAATATTTTGAAAATTGTTATATTGAAGGAACAACCGATTTTATTTTCGGACAGGCAACGGTTGTTTTTAAGAATTGCACCATTAAAAGCTTAGCCGATTCTTATATTACAGCCGCCGCAACGGAAGCCGGCAGACCATACGGCTTTGTCTTTTTCGACTGTACATTAACCGCCAAAGAAGGCGTCACAAAAGTGTATTTGGGAAGACCCTGGAGGTCTTACGCAAAGACAGTTTTCATCAATACAGAAATGGGAAAACACATTCTTCCGGAAGGCTGGAATCCGTGGAAAGGCGATAAAATGTTTCCTGATAAAGAAAAAACCGCTTATTATGCAGAATTCGGAAGTAAAGTTGAAGGTGGAAATACTTCAAAACGGGTAAGTTGGTCGCATCAATTGACGAAAAAAGACTTGAAAAATTATACTTTGGAAAAGATTTTTGATGACTGGAATCCAAACAAGTAATAAGTAATTGGTGATAAGTAATTATAACCATAATAAAACCGACATAGGAAAATGGAGCGTTTAGAAAATTAGTTCTGTGAACGTTAAGAAAATTCTACTGTTTGAAGCGCGGGATAACTATTGAAATAAAACAGAAATATTCAATCCGCGCAAGTTTTAGAATTTTTAGAGAACAGAACTCATTTTTAGCGGAAGTTTCCAAGTCTTGAACTTTTGATTCTTTTGTTTTAAGACAAAAGAATTAACAAAAATCAAATTTACAATGAACAAAAAATTAACATTACTATTTTTATTTTTATCAATAATAGTATTCGCACAAAAACCAACATTGTTCTTAATCGGTGATTCTACCATGGCCAATAAGGACAATCCCGGTAAAAATCCTGAACACGGTTGGGGACAGGTTTTACCACAATTTTTAACAACAGGAATTGAAGTTCAGAATCATGCGATGAACGGAAGAAGCTCAAAAAGTTTCAGAACAGAAGGGAGATGGGATAAAGTGGAGAAACAGCTTAAAAAGGGAGATTTTGTGGTTATTCAATTCGGCCATAATGATCAGAAAATCAAGGATTCTACAAAATTTACCAATCCTTATACTCAATACAGAGCTAATTTAGAAAGATATGTCAATGAAACCAGAGCAAAAGGAGCTATTCCGATTCTGATGACTTCTATTGTAAGAAGAAATTTCACTGAAAACGGTGTTTTGGTTGACACTCATAAAGAATATCCATTAGTGGTGAGAATGGTTGCTAATGATCTGAAAGTTCCGTTTGTGGATATGCAATTGCTAACGGAACAGATGGAAATTTCTTACGGTCCGGAAAATTCAAAAAAACTCCACCTTCATTTTGCGGAAGGTGAAAATCCATATTATCCAAAAGGAAAAGCGGATGATACACATTTATCGAAATTAGGTGCAGAAACCGTTGCAAAACTGGCTTTGAAAGATTTGAAGAGTTTGAAAATTGGCTTGGAAAAATATATTAAATAGTTTAAATGCAAAAACATTTAACGGTCTGTTTGTCATTCAGAGCGAAACGAAGTGTAGCGTGGAATCTCAACAGTTAAAAACATAGTTTAGATTCCTACGGAAAATTGGACGTAAAATTTTAATCAAATAATAAATCAAAACATACAAAATGAAATTCAAAAAAGAACCATTCTTCGACGGCAATTCCGAGTGGGAAGATTTAGGAGGCGGAGTTTCCCGACAGTTTGTTGGGTACAATTCCCAGGTGATGATGGTCATTGTAAAGTTTGAAAAAGATGCCATCGGAGCTTTGCATCAGCATTTTCATTCGCAAATCACTTATGTTGCTTCAGGGCAATTTGAAGTAACTGTTGATGGAGAAGTGAAAATTTTACAGAAAGGTGACGGTTTTTTCGCGCAGCCCAATATTTTTCACGGGGTAAAATGTCTGGAAGAAGGACAGCTGATTGATGCTTTTACGCCGTTTAGAGAAGATTTTCTTAATTCTTAATATGGAATGTTGGTTAATCGCAAAGGCGCAAAGTTTTTTTAAATTTTA